>Ga0100402_1005884_pt1 | contig 12357 bp, 7 predicted proteins | sample CryGeyme20150102_FD_80419 | JGI IMG/M metagenome (GOLD analysis project Ga0100402, IMG submission 80419) | Groundwater microbial communities from Crystal Geyser aquifers in Utah, USA - Crystal Geyser metaG 2015-0102 | ecosystem: Environmental > Aquatic > Deep subsurface > Groundwater | place...
CCGCAACCGATAAAACCAAGAGTAACTTTTTCATCTTTTTTCTCCTTTTTTTGTTTGATAAATCCTTTCTACCTAACCCATCTTATGCCTTAATAATTTAAGATTTAAGACAGGATTAGGTATTTTAAAAGTGCAAAAATAACCTTTTATACTATCATATTTTCTATTTTTTGTCAAGCACACGGGCCATTTACAAGATTCAAACCCTGCTGCACCACCCTAGGACATGTTAATATAAGCAATTAATTCATTTAGGGAATAATTGCTTATGTCAAAAATATCAAAAATAACCTACTATGAGAGGGAGCAAATTGAATTGTATTTAAAAATGGAAAAGAGCCATAGATGGATAGGAAGAAGGCTTCACCGCGAACATACAGACATTCTGCGAGAAGTAAGAAGAAACAGCGGCGCCTATCTGCCCTACCGGGCAGTTCATGCTCAAAGACTACAGGACGCCAGGCAAAGAAAGAAAAATAAAAAGAAATTGGAAAAATTTGAATACGCCAAACTCAGAGAATATGTGGTTAATGAATTAAATCAAAATTGCAGTCCGGATCAGATAGCCGGCCGACTTAAAGATCAGCCTCCGCCCGATTTAGGCGGACTCACGGTTAGTCACGAAAGCATCTATCAGTATATCTACAACGGCGCGGGCAGGTTTGAATATTTGTATCCGCATCTAAGGACTAAGAGGCATAAGCGGCAAAGAAGGTTTGATCGCAAAAAACACAATAAAATCAATATTCCGGAAAGAATATCAATTCATCTCCGCCCCGAAGAAATTGATAGAAAAGAGAGAATCGGCGACTGGGAAACCGACAGCATGATTTTCTCCAAACAAAAAAACACCCTGTCGGTGCAATATGAGAGAAAAACCATGCTGTGCCGCCTTAGTAAGTTAAAAAGCAAAGAGGCGGCCGAAACCGAGCGAGCTATTGCCGAGAGCGTTGAGTCGCTGCCCAATGAATTATGGCAGTCCATTACCAGGGATAACGGCTCGGAAAATGCCAAACATTTGAATACTTTAAACACTTTTAATGTTCAGTCGTATTTCTGCGACGCTTACGCGTCGTGGCAGAAAGGCGGCATAGAAAATTTAAACAAACTGATTAGACAATACTTGCCAAGAAAAACGGATATGTCTAAAATAAGTCATGATGAGATTTACGCGATACAAGAACAACTTAACAACCGCCCAAGAAAGTCATTAAGTTATTTAACACCGAATGAAGTAATTGCCAAATATATTTAGAGTGGTGCAGTTAATCCTTGAATCTTCAATTTAATTAAGCTATCTATCCAAAATTAATTTTTTATGCTATAATAATTCTTTATGAAATTCAAATTAGTTGCCAATTTTCGCCCTACCGGCGACCAGCCCGAGGCCATTGCCAAGCTGGCGGACGGGATAAAAAAAGGCTATCGCGACCAGACGCTTTTGGGCGTAACCGGCTCGGGCAAAACTTTTACCATGGCCGCGGTCATAGCCAAAATCCAAAAACCGACTTTGGTGATTTCCCATAACAAAACTTTGGCCGCCCAGCTTTACGGCGAATTTAAACAATTCTTTCCGGAAAACGCGGTGCATTATTTCGTTTCCTATTACGATTACTACCAGCCCGAAGCCTATCTTCCGCAAACCGATACTTACATAGAAAAAGAAGCTACCATCAACGAGGAAATTGACCGCCTGCGCCATGCCGCCACCCAATCCTTGCTTAACCGCGACGACGTTTTAATCGTGGCCAGCGTTTCCTGCATTTACGGCTTGGGCGAGCGCGCCGATTACCAGGCCATGGGCCAGCATTTCGAGGTCGGCCAGACCATTAAACGCAACCAGTTGTTGCGCCAGCTGGTTAGCATCCAATATGTACGCGACGATGCCGAATTTAAGCGCGGGAGTTTCCGCGTTAGAGGCGAAAACATTAATATCCATCTGGCCACGGGCGAAGCCGTGGCGCAAATTATTATGTCTGGCGACGTTATAGATAAGATTGCCCTTGGGCCAGCCCCCCTTGTAAAGGGGGGTGAGGGGGGTTTTATTCCTGCCAACCAGCTTTCTCAAATCTCCATCCTGCCGGCCAAGCATTTCATCACTCCGGAAGAAAAAATGCAACGCGCCCTAAAAGCCATCCGCCAGGAATTAAAATCAAGGCTTAAAGAATTAAAAAAACAAAATAAAGAGGTTGAGGCCTACCGCTTAGAGAAAAAAACCAATTACGACCTGGAAATGATGGCCGAGGCGGGCTATTGCAATGGCATCGAAAATTACTCGCGGCACTTAACCGGCCGCGCCCCGGGCCAGCCGCCGGAAACGCTGATTGATTTTTTCCCAAAAAATTTTTTAATGTTTATTGACGAATCCCATGTCAGCCTGCCGCAAATCCGCGGCATGCACGCCGGCGACCAATCGCGCAAACAGACGCTAATTGATTTTGGTTTCAGATTGCCCAGCGCCCGCGACAACCGGCCGCTTAATTTTGAAGAATTTAATGAAAAATTTAAACAAGCCGTTTACGTAAGCGCCACGCCGTCGGACTACGAAATTAAAAACTCGGCGCAAGTGGCGGAACAACTAATCAGGCCGACCGGCCTCTTAGACCCGGAAGTAGAAGTCAGGCCCAGCGTTGGGCAAATTCAGGACTTAATCAAAGAAGTTGCCGCGTGCGTAGCTAAAAGCCAGCGCGTTTTAGTCACGACCTTGACCAAGCGCATGGCCGAAGAACTGGCCGCTTACTTAGCTGAACAAAAAATCAAAGTGCAGTATCTTCATAGCGATGTGGAAACCCTGGAGCGGGTGGATATTTTACGCGATTTGCGTTTGGGTAAATATGATGTTTTAGTGGGCATTAATTTACTGCGCGAAGGCCTGGATTTGCCCGAAGTCTCCTTGGTCGCCATTTTAGACGCGGACATGTCCGGCTTTCTGCGTAATGAAACTTCTTTAATCCAGACCATGGGCCGGGCGGCACGCCACCTGGAAGGCAAAGTCATTATGTACGGCGATAAAATCACGCCAGCCATGCGCTACGCCATTAACGAAACCAACCGCCGCCGCCATACCCAGGAACTCTACAATAAAAAGCACGGCATCACGCCGCGCCCGATTGAAGCCAAAATGCACGAAAGTATTTTATAGTTCCCTCTCCTTGCCAAGGAGAGGGTTGGGGTGAGGTTTGTCATTCCCGCCCGCTTCGCCATAGCTCCAGCGAGGCGAGCGAAAGCGGGAATCCAGCATTATTGAGATTACACTCCCAGCCCCGCCTGCTTCCCAGCTTTTTCGGTTTCAATTGATTTGGCTTCTTTATAATAATTTTTTACCATGGCCTGCGGCAATTTAGGAATCACGCCTCTTAACAACTCTTCAACCGTTAAAATCTGAATTTTAGGAAATTCAAATTTATTGGTTAGCGGCGTGGTAAATATCCCCGCGTCAATCGCTTCGCCTATCATCGGCTTGGTCGGTTTTTCTAAAGTTACAAAAATTCCCGCGTCCGCCTTTTCTCGTTCTACGTCGCTTTTTAAAGTGGCGATTTGGTTTCTTTGCACGCCGCCGCCCTTTACTTGGACTATCACCTTGCCATATTCCCATTTGCCGTTGCCATTTTTGCTGACGCCATTTCCGTTGCCGTTAATGATATTTTTATGAAAAGTGATTACGCCGTCTATGCCCTTATCTGCTCCTCGCATATTCTCTTTTGTTTTGCTCTGCGCCGGCATGGCGTTAATTAAATCCAGTGCCCAATATTCAAACTCAAACGGATCTTTTTTAAATAATTCTTTAGCGCCCCTCAAGTCCGCCGGTGAGCCGTCAACATAGATCTCTTTAGAACCTAAACCGAAACTATGATGCAATCTATGCTTTATTAAATTTACAGCTAACATAGTTATGTCAATTCCTACCCAATTTCTTTTTAATTTTTCCGCTACTGCCACGGTTGTGCCGCAACCGCAAAAAGGATCTAAAATCCAGCCCCCTTCCTTTGAGCTAACTTGAATAATTCTTTCTAACAGCTCTTCTGGTTTTTGAGTCGGATAACCCAATCGTTCTTTTGCATTACCCGCAATCGCTGGTATATACCAATAGTCGGGTATGGGCGTGCCGATAGATTTTTCCTCTTGATCCCTAGACAATCTTTTACCATCAATAAAGGTTGCCTGCTGTTTTTTCCCTTTATGTATCTTTAAAGTTATATCAGCTAATGGTTGGTATATGGTATTAAAAACATAACCTTTATTAGCATCCTTCACATAAAAAAAGATCGTATCGTGCATTGTCTGAAATAATTTTGATTTGGACGGCCAACGCCTATATGTCCAAATTATTTCATTTCTAAAATTTTGTTTTCCAAAAATCACATCCAAAACAATTTTTAAATAATGGCTGGCGGTTGGGTCGCAATGCAGATACAAACTGCCGGTCTTTTTTAAAACCCGATGCAATTCAATCAAGCGCACGGTCATCATTGTCAAATAGGCCAGCATATCATTATGGCCGATCATTTTTTCCAAAGCCAGCGTTAGATTGGAAATATTCTCGTTAGTCTTAGTCACCAAATAATCAAAAGTGTGTTTTGATTCGTTGGTCCAATGCCAGGAGTCTTCAAAGGCGTGCACCTGCGCCGGACTGTCCTGCAAGCCCTCTTTAAACAGCACGTTGTAATTGCGGTTGGAATTGAACGGCGGGTCAAGATATATTAAATCAAAAAAATCGCTGGCAATCTTTTTTCTTAAAATTTCCAGGTTATCGCCGAAAAATAATGTCCGATTTTGCATAAAATTACCCTTAAATTAGCTATCTTCATTATATCAGACTCCTTGACAAAATAAAAATTATATGAAATACTCAAAGGTTTTAAAGGAGAAAAAATAACGGAAAAAATAAGGAGGAAGCCATGAAAACAGAAAATAATGGTAGTAGGGAGATTCCGTACCTTTCAGTTCTAAATGAGAAGATGGGCGCCTACTTGGGTTGGTTTTACGCCTATACATTTGCGGTGTGGGCGCTGATGGTGGCGCAGTTCCTGACCAACGGCGAAGTAGTCTTGCATGCCGGAATGATCGGGGTTTACATCACCTTTCTTACTGCCTATACCGGGCAGAAAGAGTTAACTCGCTGGTCGCTTGATAAAAACTACCGCCGGATTTGGGGGGAACTCTGGGTTTATGTCTGGCTGGCAACCGGCTTAGTACTTTGGCCTCTGGCCAGCATATTCCCAAAAACTTTCCAATGCGCCCCCAGCGCCGAACTGGCGACCATCATCGGAATTGTTATCACCTTTTTTACCGGCAGCGAATTTTCCAAATTTGCCTATAAAGTACAAAGGGTCGATAAAAAAACGCCAAGTGGTTAGAAATATCGTTCGCTTTTACCCCCCCAATCCGTCTTCGGACCGATTGGGGGCTTTTTTATTTTAACCAAACTCCGCCCGACTTCTCAGTTTCCGGTGATACCCGATGGCAAACCGGTGCGCTTCGTCGCGCACTCGCTTGATTAAATGCAAAGCCGGCGAAGCTAAGGGCAACTCCAGCGGCTTGGTTTCGCCGGGGAAAAATAATTTATCCGGGGCAACAGAGGAGCGCAAACCCAAGCCTTTACTAATGGCGACCAGCGGAATTTCCAGCCTCCGCTTTTTTAATATTCTTACGGCCGCGTTTAATTGCGCCTTGCCGCCGTCAATCACGATTAAATCCGGCAATGGCCAATTTCCTCCCTCTCCTTTATAAGGAGAGGGTTGGGGTGAGGTATGCTTAAATCTTCTCTCCAGAACTTCTTTTAACATGCCAATATCGTTGGCCTGTCCCTGCCCGATTTTAATTTTAAATTTACGATATTCATTTTTGTTCGATTCGCCGCCGCTAAAAACAACCATCGATCCGGCCGCCTCTTTCCCGAAAATATTGGCGATATCATAACCCTCGATTCTCTCTGGTATTTTTGGCAAGCCCAATATCTTAGCCAGCTCCACCACGTCATTGGCATATTTATCTGCCACGCCAATAACCTTTGCGCCCTCTAGAACTTGCTTCATATTGGCTAGTTGGTATTTTAACTCCCCAATTTCTTTTTGATTTTCCAAATATGTCGCACCTTCTGAATCCAATTTTTTATTAACTTTCTCTAAATTTCTAATTCGTAATTCGTAATTTTTAATTATTCTCCCTTTTTTGCCTTCTAAAAACATAACCAGCGGCCTAATCACTTGTCTGACATAATCCTCCCGACTGATTTTACCGGCGCAAATTCCTAGGCAACGCCCCAGCTGATAATAAAAGCAGGGGCGCTCTTTTATTTTTCGCTCCAAACAATAAGGAAATATTTTTCTTAAAACCCGCAAAGTCTCTCTAACCGCCAAAGCGCTGGTGAACGGACCGAAATATTTGCCAGACTTATCAATAATTCTGGTAATAAACACTCCGGGTATTTCATCATCCAAAGATATTTTGATATAAGCGAACCTTTTGTCGTCACGCAACAGCACGTTGTAATCCGGCTGATATTTTTTCACCAAGTTGGCTTCTAGCAGCAAGGCCTCAATTTCGCTCTCGGTTTCTATCCATTTGATTCTAACTATCCGCTTTAGCATGGAATATTTAGCCGAAGTTAGGCTCGCGCTTTTCTGCCAATACGACAAAACCCGGCTTGCCAGATTGGCCGCTTTGCCGATATAGACGATTTTACCCGTCGCGTTATAAAACTGGTAACTGCCGGGGGCGATTGGCAGGTTAAGATTTTTTATATCTGCTAAATTCATATAAAAAAATTTAGCATTTCAACCGATAAAAAACAACCCCGCTTGTCTCTTTGATCAGGGTCTTGAAGGACGCGCCTCTTATAAATTTAGGTCTACTCAAAAACCTCTCTTTTACGAGTTAATGAATAATAAATTAAAATAAACAACCCTGTCGCTAAAACGCCCGTCAAATTGAAAAACAAATCGTTGGCCGTGTCTGCGCCAGGGCCCAGACGATTAGTCTGAAGCAAAATATCCTCGGAGTATTCTTCAATCTCGTAAAGAGCCGATAGCGACAAGGTGGTTGTCGCCGCTAAAAAAAGAGACAGCTTAAGACGGCCGGCGCTAAAAAGCAGGCTGAATTTAAACTTATCTATCCAAAAAGCGTTAATAACGATAAATAAAGTAAAGCAAACCACCGCGCTGACGAAAAGATGTACTAACTGGTCCCACCACATAAATTTACCATAAAGATGAAAAAAATCGCCGGCCGCGTCCAACGAAAGCCCGGCCACAACAATCAGCCACATTAACCAGTGCAGCTGGTATCCTTTTATCTTTTTATATTTATAAGCGGTAATTTCAAGAATAGCAAAAGATACGGCTGAAGTAATAACTAGCCCGAGCCAAGTATATTCCAGATTGAACTGCAAAATCTTCAAAAAATTCAATAGTTCAAAGATAAAAAGTCCGACAAAAAATACTCGGATAAAATTAATTACCACTAAATTACTGCTGTTTTCGCGGTGAAATAGTTCCATAGAGTTTAATATCCTAACTTTTTATTTAACTTCAATCGCCTGCGTCGGGCAGCTTTCGACCGCCGTTTTAGCGCAAGCTTCGTCTGTCTGACTAATCACTTCGGCCTTGCCCTCGGCGTTCATCTTAAATACGGCCGGGCATAAAGCTTCGCAGGTGCCGCAGCCAATGCATAAATCGTTATCTACTTTTATGGACATGTTATGTCAAATTTATTTGTCTATTATTTTTTCCACCTCTTTGACCAGTTGGGCCGGCGTAATGGCGGATTTTAACAGGCAAGCAACCGCGCCCAATTCTTTGGCCTTGGCAATGTCTTTGTCTTGGGCGCTATTGGATAAGATTATCACCGGCACGGCTTTGGTGCCGGCGTCGGCTTTTAAAATCTTAAGAGCCGCAAAGCCGTTCATGGCCGGCATCACCATATCCAAAATAATCGCGTCAAATTTTTTCTCTCTGGCTAATTTCAACCCCCAGGCGCCGTTTCTGGCCGCCTCAATCGCGAAGCCGCTTTTCTGAAAACGCAGCTTATACATGTTGACGATGGCTTCCTCATCTTCAATTAATAAAATTTTCGCTGAATTTTCCGGTAAGGGCGTTTCGGTCGCTACCTGGTCCGACGGCTTGTTTTGGCTCGGTTTTTTCCCGGCCGCGGCCTGGTTATTAAAAATCGCGTTAACTTTCTCCGCCAGCTGGGTCGGGGTCAGGTTGGCTTTGACGAAATAACCATCCGCGCCGCCGGCCAGACCCTTATCAACTTCATCAGTTTGTCCCAAATTGGACAAAATAAAAACTTTTGTTTTGTTAATGTTCGGCTCTTTTCTTATTTTTGCCAAAACTTGGAAACCGTCCAGCCCGGGCAAAACCAAATCCAAAAGCACCAAGTCTGGCCTTTCTCTTTTAACCAACTCCAAACCCGTTTCGCCATCGCTGGCGACGACAACAGCATACCCCTCCTGTTCAAACCTCATTCTGTACATGTCGGATAAAAACTCCTCGTCCTCCACGATTAAAATTTTGGGCATATAATTAATTTTATTTCTTATACCCAGGTAACGCAAGCCACTTTATCCGCCTCTTCCTTAAATCTCATGAGGCGAACGCCCTGCGTATCGCGGCCCAATTGGGAAACGCTCTTAAACGGCAAACGAATGACTTGCCCCTTTTCCGAAATAATAATCAAATCTTTTTCCGCCATGCTTTCGGCGCTGACTATAAAAGCGTTAATCAGTTTTCCGGTTTTACTGGTCACTTTGGCGGTTTTAATGCCCGAACCGCCGCGTCCCTGCACTTTATACAAACCAATGGGCGTGCGTTTGCCAAAGCCGTTTTCGGTAATGGCCAAAACCTGATATTTTTTAATTTTTTCTTTATCGCTTTTAATAATACCCATGCCAACCACCGCGTCGCCCTGTTTTTTTAACCTGATGCCGTGCACGCCGGCCGCGTTTCGCCCCATGTCGCGCACGTTGGTTTCCTTAAACCTGATGGCCTGGCCCATGGCCGTTACCAATTCAATATGGTCGTCGCCCACGGTGGGCTTGGCCCAGATTAGCTTATCATCATCTTTGATTTTAATGGCAATCAGGCCGGAGCGCCGAACGTTGGCGAAGGCGCCGATTTCCACTTTTTTCACCAAGCCTTTTTCCGTGGCAAAAAACAAATACTGGCTTTTGCTCAATTTATCCAGCGGCAAAGTTGAAGTGATTTTTTCTCCGCCGGCCAGCTGTAAGAAATTAACAATCGGCGTGCCTTTGGCCGTTCTGACCGCCTGGGGAATTTCATAAGCCTTAAGCTGGAATACCCGGCCCTTGGTGGTAAAAAACAGAATGTCGTTATGAGTTAAAATAGTGAACATGAAATCCACCATATCTTCTTCTTTGGTGGTCAGGCCGATGACGCCCTTGCCGCCGCGGCCCTGCACCTTGAAAGTATCCGGCGCCAGGCGCTTAATATAACCGTCGCGCGTCATCATCACCACCGCCTCTTCGTTAGGCACCAAATCTTCCACGGAAAATTCTTTAACCCCGTGCGCCATCACTTTGGTCTGGCGCTCGTCGCCGAACTTGGCCGCCAAGTCGGCAATTTCTTTTTTAATAATACTTTTAACTTTAACGGCGGATTTTAAAATGGCTTCTAACTCCTTAATTAAAACGCGCTTTTCTTTCAATTCGTTTTCAATTTTTAATCTTTCCAGATTGGCCAAAGTGGCCAGCTTCATCTCCAAAATCGCCGCCGCCTGCCGTTCGGTCAACTTGAATTTCTTCATTAAATTAACTTTGGCCACCTCGCGGTCTTTGGAAGCTTTAATCACTTTAATCACCGCGTCAATATTGTTCAGGGCGATGACCAGGCCTTCCAAAATATGCGCCCGCTCCCGTGCTTTGTCCAAATCATACTGAGTCCGGCGCTTCACTACTTCGATTCGGTGTTTAATATATTCTTCCAAAACCATTTTTAAAGTAAGCACCTTGGGCTGAATGCCGTCCACTAAAGCCAGCATGTTGACGTGAAAAGTCTCCTGCAGTTGGGTCATCTTGAATAGGCTATTTAAAATCTTTTTGGGGTAAGCGTCTTTCTTCAAATCAATCACCACGCGCACGCCGTCCTTGTCCGATTCGTCGCGCAAATCTTTAATGCCTTCCAATTTTTTATCCTTGACCAGCTCGGCGATTTTTTCCACCAAAGCGGCTTTATTAACCTGATAAGGTATCTCGGAAATCACAATCTGAAAATTGCCGCTTTTATTTTCCACCACTTCGGCGATGCCGCGCATGACAATGCCGCCCTTGCCCGTGGCGTAAGCCTGAAGAATATCGTTTCTATTAAAAATCAGGCCGCCGGTCGGAAAGTCCGGCCCTTGAACAAACTGCAGCAAGTCCTCCACCGTGGCTTCGGGATTATCAAGCAAATGTTCAATCGCGGCCACCAATTCGCTTAAATTGTGCGGCGGAATATTGGTGGCCATGCCCACGGCAATGCCCATGGTGCCGTTTAACAAAAGATTGGGCAGTTTGGCCGGCATTACCAGCGGCTCAAATTGCGAGCCGTCAAAGTTGGGCGCGAAATTAACCGTATTTTTTTCTATGTCAAATAAAAGTTCCTCGGAGATAGCGGATAATTTTGCCTCCGTGTTGTGATTAATAAAACCATTAGCGATGAAAGAATGGCAATTACTCTCTACTTTTAAAGAATAAACAAATAATTTACCATCTAGCCTGTCTACTGACTTAACCTTATTAAAGAAAAATTTATTTTCCGCCAACCAGCTTAGCATTTTAAAATCCCTTTTATTTAACAGTCGCGACAGCCGTCTATAATTTTTTTCCAAATTATTATAACGGTCAAAATTATGCTTTAAAATAAATTCATTTTTATAATTCTCTCTTAAATAATTATTTAAATAAGGGATCCAGTCCGATTTGCTCATCCTTCCGCCATTGATTAACTTGACGCGCTTTAAAATGCCGGATTTTCTATCAGAAAAAAAACCAATTTCTTCTGAAAAATTTTTTATGCTGTCCTGTCCGGAAATAATCAACTTAAAACAATTATTTCTTCGGTCTTGGTAGGGAGAGGTGGTTGTTATGCCAAAATTCAATAAAATAATTTTTAGCTGCCTTATTAATGTTCGGCTTTGGGAATTATAGGTTAATTCAATTGATTCACCGCCGTGCCTTTTATCTTTTTTATAAATCACCGAGCCGTCGCCCTCGAAAAGAGCAATTAAAAATTCCCTAATGATCTCCTTTTTTGACTGCATAATGACGAAAGGAATTTCTTTGTCTGCCGATCTGACCTGCGTCAAACCGAGATTATTCAGAAACTTCACCACTTTTTGATGATAGATGCTTAATTCTTTGCAGCCGCCGCGGATATCTCTTTCATATAATTCAATGCCGGCAAAAAGCGATTTGATGATTTTTTTTACTTTTTCATAAAATTCTCTGTCTTGATTGTTAAATAATATCTGGCTTTGGTGAAAACCGCCTTCAGCAACCAGCGCGCCAAGCAGAAAGGCCAGCTCCCGATTCATTTTTTCGGGTAAGCCGACATTTTTAAATTTTAAATTCAATTTGGGCCAATACTGCTTTAATCCGGGATTACTTCGGCTAAATAAGGCGGCGCGCCTGTTGATAATGACATAATCATCCGTGATTATGTCGGATAATAATTTCCAGCTAAAATCAGGCTGTCCGAAGGCGTTAAGCCGCCAGACCATTAAGGGATGATTATATGAACCGGTTATTTCATAGCCTTCTTGAGTAACCAGTTTGATTACTTTATGTTTGCCGGAATTGAAAAATTTGCTGGCCGGCTTAAGCTTACTCTGATAGTTTAGAATTTTTAGACTAATTTTTTCTTTATTGCCGCCGGAAATTTTTTCAATCGGCAAAATACCCTTATCCGTTAAAACCAAAGAGTCGCCGGTAACACAATATCTCATGGCCGCGGCATTGTCGCCGTCCATGGAGCCGAAATTACCCTGGCCGCGCACTAACGGGTAGCGCATGGAAAAATCCTGGGCCATCCTGACCATGGAATCGTAAACCGCGGTGTCGCCGTGCGGATGATATTTGCCTAAAACCTCGCCCACCACGGTGGCCGATTTTCTGAATTTGGCGCCGGCGCGCAAGCCGATACTCCACATGGCATATAAAATCCGGCGGTGCACCGGCTTAAGGCCGTCGCGGACATCGGGCAAAGCGCGCGCCACGATCACGCTCATGGCGTAATCAAGGTATGACTGGCGCATTTCGGCATTAATCGGCTGCGGCTCGATCATGCCGTAAGCCGTCATTTCTTTTTTAGCCACAATTTGGTTGGGAATCGTGCCCACGCCGTTCTTGCCTTCCGGCTC
>Ga0100402_1005890_pt1 | contig 12349 bp, 15 predicted proteins | sample CryGeyme20150102_FD_80419 | JGI IMG/M metagenome (GOLD analysis project Ga0100402, IMG submission 80419) | Groundwater microbial communities from Crystal Geyser aquifers in Utah, USA - Crystal Geyser metaG 2015-0102 | ecosystem: Environmental > Aquatic > Deep subsurface > Groundwater | place...
AGCCGCTGGTGCGGGTCTTTTTCTTCAACTTTTCCTCATAGGTCGTCGTGCCATCGGTACGCACCACAACCACCTGCAATTCGTCATCGTAATCGACACCTCGGATCACCTCACCCGGCTTCAGCATCCCCTGATTGCGCAGAAACCCCAGCGCAAGATATTCGGGATAGTCGCCGATGGTCATGGCTGTGACAATCTCGGCGCCATTCAAATAAATCGTCAGCGGGCGTTCCTCGACCACCGAAATCGGGCCGACGGCACCGGTGTGATCGATCCCCGTCACCTGACGCGTCAATCCACGGCGGGCCGGATCGGGCGCAATCAGATAGGGCGCATCGGTTGGGGAATTTGGCATTTGAACCTCGGGCGCGGGATGCGTATGACGTTTGCGCATAACTTAGGGCGTTCGCATGGCAGGCTCCACACCGAAATCGGCCTATCGGCGCGGCATCCGGGATGGTGCGCCGTTCATCATTGTGCTTGCACCGTTTTCCCTGCTGTTCGGGGTGGTCGCAACCGAGGCGGGGCTGACCCTGGCCCAGATGATGGGGTTCAACGTTCTGGTGATCGCCGGCGCGGCCCAGTTCACCGCTGTGTCGCTGATGCAAGAGGGCGCGCCGATCGCCATCGTGCTGGCCACGGCGCTGGCGGTGAACCTGCGCATGGCGATGTATTCCGCCTCGCTCGTGCCGCATCTGGGGGCGGCGGCACTGTGGCAGCGCGCCATCGCGTCTTACATGAACGTCGATCAGACCTATGCGAGCAGTATTCTGGAATACGAACGCCACCCGGAGATGACGCCGGACGAAAAGATGGCCTATTTCTTTGGCATCTCGACACCGATCGTGCCCTGCTGGTTCGGCTTTGCAATTGTCGGCGCGGCGGTTGGCGCATCGATCCCACCGGCCTTTGCGCTGGATTTCGCGCTGCCCATTGCATTCATCGCCATGGTTGCCCCGGCGCTGCGCACGCTGGCCCATGTGGCGGCGGCGTTCACCTCGATGGTGATGGCGCTGACGCTGGCCTGGGTGCCGTCGGGGCTGGGCCTGCTGATCGCCGCAGGCTGTGCCATGGGCGTGGGTGCCCTCGTGGAAACCGCGATGGAGCGCCGCGCATGAGCTTTACCACAGTCGAGATCTGGGCGGTGATCGCCCTGCTGGGGCTGGGCACCTATCTGATCCGGTTTTCCTTCCTCGGACTGATCGGCAGCCGCCAGATGCCGCCCCTTGTGCTGAAACTGCTTCGCTATACCCCGGTGGCGGTGCTGCCCGGCATGGTGGCACCGCTGGTGCTGTGGCCCGCCGCCACGGGGGGCGAACCGGATTTGGCCCGTGGGCTGGCCGCGCTGGCCGCTTTCGCCGTGGGGCTGGCCACCCGCAACACGATCTGGGCGATGATCGGGGGGGCCATCGCGCTTTATACCATGCTGTTCGCGCTGGGCTGATCGGGCACGGCCTCAGCCCGCGATCATCTCGGCCTGGCGCACGATCACCTGGGCCTGGCGCATCGAGGCAATGTCAACCAGCCGCCCCTTGTACACCGCCGCGCCCTGACCGTCGCGCCGGGCTTGTTCCATGGCGGCAAGGATGTCGCGCGCCTCTTGCACCGCCTCAAGCGTCGGGGTGAACACATCATTGGCCAGCGCCACCTGTTTCGGGTGAATCGCCCATTTCCCCACCATCCCGAGTGTCGCACTGCGCAACGCCTGGGCGCGAAACCCCTCGTCGTCCGAAAAGTCACCGAACGGCCCATCCACCGGCAGCACACCATGGGTGCGACAGGCGGCAACAATGGCGGTCTGCACCCAATGCCACGGATCGGACCAGTATTTCTGCCCCTCGCGGTGCATGTAATAATTTTCCTGCGTGCCGCCGATCCCGGTGGTCTGCATCCCCATCGAGGCGGCGAAATCCGCGGCGCCGAGGCTCATCGCCTGAAGCCGGGGCGAACTGGCGGCAATTTCCTCGACATGGGCGATCCCGGCGGCGGTTTCGATGATCACCTCCAGCGCGATCCGCTTTTGCCGCATCTTTGCCGCCTCGACCGCCGTCACCAGCGCATCGACGGCATAGACATCAGCGGCGCAGCCCACCTTGGGAATCATGATCTGGTCAATCCGATCACCCGCCTGTTCCAGCAGATCCACCACGTCACGATACCAAAACGGGGTGTCCAGACCGTTGATCCGAACACTCAGATGCTTTTTCCCCCAGTCAATATCGTTGATTGCCGCAACAATGTTCTGACGTGCCTGCGCCTTGTCATCCGGCGAAACACTGTCTTCGAGATCCAGATTGATGACATCCGCCGCGCTGGCTGCCATCTTCTCAAAGATCGCGGGGCGCGATCCGGGGCCGAACAGCTGGCACCGGTTGGGGCGCGCGGGGGGGCTGGGCTGAATACGGAAGGACATGGGCGCCTCGCAACTTTGTTTCGCATGGGTTGAAATGTTGGGTATGATATTGCGCGACGGCTTGCAAGTCGCCGCAGTTCAGAGACATCTCAAGAGGTCGCTCTTGCATCGGGCAACGCTGCCGCACGATCCTACAGTTTTCCGGGCCCGCCCGAATATCCGATGACCGGTACTGAAAGTTGCAAAGTGCGGAACCGCCCGAAATGCCCGGTACATCGGGCACCCGGTCCGGAACATCCGGCACGACGTTGAAACAATCGCCGGCGCCGGTTTCTTTCTTGCCAAAATACCTCCGCCGGAGGCGCACATCAACCACAGGCACATCGCTGTGCCGTTGAAAAACGCGACGCTGTGCAAGTTTCCGGCACATAAATTGCAATTCGAGGAATATCTTGTCGAAATACGCCGCCATGACGCCAGAATCGGGACCATCTTTCGCATCTTTGCGCTATGGATGACCGACCTCAAAGAGAAGGACCGACACCATGATCCAGAAACCCTATCTGCTGTTCCTCGGCGATGCGCCCGATGCCCTGGCCGCCAAGGTGGCGCAGGGGATCAAGGACTGGAACCCCGAGGTGGCCTTGGGTCAGTTGCGTCTGCCGGGCTGCGGTGCCGACATGGGGCTGCCCGACATGACGCTGGAACAGGCCAAGGCGTCGGGCGTGAAAACCGTGGTCATCGGCGTGGCCAATCGCGGCGGGGTGATTTCCGAGGCGTGGAAGGTGGTTCTGGTCGAGGCGATCAAGAGGGGGTTTGATTTGGCCGCAGGGTTGCACAATCTTTTGCGCAACGAAAACGAATTGATTGCCGCCGCACGGATGTACGGCCCCACGCTGCACGATGTGCGCATACCCACCGTCGCCTACCCGATTGCGAACGGCAAGAAACGCGCGGGCAAACGGTGCCTGGCCATCGGCACCGATTGTTCGGTCGGCAAGATGTACACCGGCATGGCAATGGACCGGGAAATGCAGAACCGCGGGATGAAATCCACCTTCCGCCCCACCGGGCAGACCGGAATCCTGATCACCGGCGGCGGTGTGCCGCTGGACGCGGTGATCGCAGATTTCATGGCTGGCGCGGTCGAGTATCTGACCCCCGACAACGACCCCGACCATTGGGACCATATCGAAGGCCAGGGAAGCCTGTTCCACGTTTCCTACTCGGGTGTGACAATGGCGCTGATCCACGGCGGCCAGCCTGACGCGATGGTCATCTGCCACGAACCCACCCGCACACACATGCGCGGCCTGCCGGATTATCCCCTGCCCTCGCTTGAGGCGCTGCGCGACATGGCCCTGCCAATCGCCCGTATCGCCAACCCCAAGGCGCAAGTCACCGGCGTTTCGATCAACACCAAGGCGCTGGGCGAAGATGCGGCGCGGCGCCTGATCGAAGACACCGAAAAACGCATGGGCCTGCCCTGCACCGATCCCTATCGTTTCGGCACGGCCAATCTGGTCGACGCGCTGCTGGATCTGTGATGCAGCGCACCGTCACCCCCGAGACGTTTCGCCTGGCCGAAACCTTCACCATCTCGCGCGGGTCGCGTACCGAAGCGCGGGTGCTGACCGTGCGGCTGGACGATGGCACCCACACCAGCCGGGGCGAATGTGTGCCCTATGCCCGCTACGGCGAAACGCTCGAGTCGGTGACCGCGCAGATCAATGCGCTGCCCCTCGACATCAGCCGCGCCGCATTGCAACGGGCCATGGCACCGGGCGCCGGGCGCAATGCGGTGGATTGCGCGCTGTGGGATATTGAGGCCAAGCGCACCGGCAAGCGGGTGTGGCAACTGGCAGGGCTGGCCGCACCGCACCCGGAAATCACCGCCTTTACCCTGTCGCTCGACACGCCCGAAAACATGCGCGCCGCTGCCGCCCGCCATGCCCACCGGCCGCTGCTGAAGATCAAGCTGGGAACGCCAGACGACATGGCCCGGCTGGAAGCCGTGCGCGCCGGCGCCCCCAATGCCGCGATCATCGTCGATGCGAATGAGGGGTGGAGCGCCGAGGTGTATTCCGACCTCGCCCCGCATCTGTTGCGCATGGGGGTGAAGCTGGTGGAACAGCCGCTGCCCGCAGGCGCCGACGACATGCTGGCCGAAATCGCCCGCCCCCTGCCCGTCTGCGCCGACGAATCCTGCCACGACCGCGCCTCACTGCCCGATCTGGCGGGCAAATATGATGTCATCAACATCAAGCTGGACAAGACCGGCGGGTTGACCGAAGCGCTGCTGCTGCGCGCTACGGCGCTTGAACGGGGATTCGGCGTGATGGTCGGCTGCATGGTGGGCACATCGCTGGCGATGGCCCCCGCTGTCCTGCTGGCGCAAGGCGCGGCGTTCACCGATCTCGACGGCCCGCTTCTGCTGGCCGAGGACCGTGACACGCCGCTGCACTTTGACGAAAACGGCGTGCATCCGCCCGAACTTGCGCTGTGGGGATAATCCACCTCACGGCAAGGTGACTCCTCATTTCGCGCGCGGCGGCGCACCCTGCGCCCGACATCGCAACCGGAGCAGACCCCATGCGCCTGATCGCTGCCTTCATTGCCCTTCTGCTGGCCAGCCCGGCCGCGGCCTGCGGCCCCGACACCGATTGCACAGTCGGTGACCGCACCTATCGCCTGTATGTGCCGCCTGACGCGGCGGCGCCTATGGGGGCACTGCTGTTCGCCCATGGCTATCGCGGCAGCGCGGCGGGGGTCATGCGCAACGCCGCATTGCGCCGTCTGGCCGATGTCACGGGGCTGGCCCTTGTCGCGCTGGAATCGGCGGGGAACGATTGGAGCCTGGCCCACCGTCCGGCAGAACCGGGCCAGAAAGAAGCGCGCGAATACACCTATGTCGCGGCCGTGTTGGCCGATCTGGCCGACCGCGTGGCACTGGACGACAGCCGCCTTGTGATGTCGGGTTTTTCCGCCGGAGGCATGATGACCTGGGCCATCGCCTGCAACATGTCAGACCGCTTTGCCGGTTTTGTGCCGATGTCGGGCACGTTCTGGGCCCCGGTGCCTGCAACCTGTCCGGCCCCCCCGGCCAATATCGTGCATATCCACGGCACCAAAGACGGCACCGTGCCGCTGCAAGGCCGCACCATCGGCCCGGCGAGACAGGGTGACGTTGAGGAAGCGCTGGGCATGTACGCCAACAAGGGTGCCTTCACCATCGCCGCCTCGCGCCGCGCCGCGCCGGATGACACCCTGTGCCGCCGGGGCAGCAACCCCGACAACAAGCTGCTGGAATTCTGCACCTTTGCAGGCGGCCACAGCTTTTCCACCGCGCGCCTGCGCTATGGCATCGACCGCGTGCTGGGCAGCCCTTGACAGACGCGCGCCGCTGACCCAATCCGGAGCTGACCAATGCAAGGAGTGTTCCGATGACCCGTACCGTTTACCTCAACGGCGAATACATGCCCGAAGATCAGGCCAAGGTGTCGGTGTTCGACAGGGGGTTCCTGTTTGCCGACGGCGTTTACGAGGTGACATCGGTTCTGGGCGGCAAACTGCTGGATTTCGACGGCCACGCGGTGCGGCTGGCCCGGTCGCTGGGCGAACTGGGCATGGCCAACCCGATCACCAAGGACGACCTGCTTGCGGTGCACCGCGAACTGGTGCGTCTGAACGACATTGAAGATGGCCTGGTCTATCTGCAAATCACCCGCGGCGCGGCTGACCGCGATTTCGCATTTCCCGCCGAGGGCACACCGCAAACCATCGTGTTGTTCACCCAGGCCAAACCGGGCCTGGCCGACAGCCCCCTGGCGCAGACCGGCATGAAGGTGATCAGCATCGAGGACCAGCGCTGGGCGCGGCGCGACATAAAGACCGTGCAACTGCTGTACCCGTCCATGGGCAAGATGATGGCCAAGGCCGCCGGCGCACATGATGCCTGGATGGTCGAAGACGGGTTCATCACCGAAGGCACCAGCAACAACGCCTATATCGTCAAGGACGGCAAGATCATCACCCGCAACCTCGGCCATGAGATTCTGCACGGGATCACCCGCGCCGCCGTGCTGCGTTTTGCCCGCGAGGCACAGATGGAGATTGAGGAACGCCCCTTCACTTTGGACGAGGCAAAGGCAGCAGACGAAGCCTTCATCACCTCGGCGTCGATGTTCGTGATGCCCGTGGTTGAAATGGACGGCGATTCCATCGGAACCGGCGCTGTCGGCCCCGTCGCCAAACGACTGCGGGAAATCTATCTGGATGAGAGCCGCAAAATGGCAGTCTAGCAGACCATCCCGACCGTCGCTCGGATTGCAAACACAGAATTTGAGTATTTTTGGCAAGAAGAAGCCAACACGGTCACACATCATTAACCGAATCTGTTGATGCTAGGCATGCGGTACAGGCTGGAGAGCCGATGACCGCGCAAGGAGAAGTCGCCCCGCCACACTGGGTTGCCCGGTCAGGCGGGGCGCGCCCCCTTGGTTCTTCTTGCCTCAAATACTCGCGCCGCAGGCACGTCGCGCAGCGGCGTTTTTCAGTCGTGGGTTTTGACGAAGGCACCCCGTTGTTCAGCGCTGGCCTCTGTCTGGTGCTGCGCGCGCCATTGGTCGTAGGGCATTCCGTAAAAAATTTCGCGCCCTTCCTCTTTTGTCATTGCGATGCCACGGTGGTTCGCTGCCTCCTGATACCATCTGCTCAGACAGTTGCGGCAGAACCCTGTCAGGTTCATCATGTCGATATTCTGCACATCGGCGCGCTTCGCGAGGTGATCGCGCAGGCGACGAAAGGCGGCGGCTTCGAGTTCAAGCTGGGTCTGACTGTCCATTGCTGGCTCCGGTCCTTTTCGGTGGGCTCGTCGCAAGGGTGGCGACGCGGTGGCCTATCGTCAAGGCCTCGCGGTATGGCATATTTTTCATCAAATCTTTGTACTTCTAAGGCAAAGAGATGCCCATCTGCGGGGGCGAGTTGTACCGCTAACATTTTTGGGTCATAACCGCGTCGATCTTCCGCTCTGGAACTACCCTAAAAAGGAAAAGGCAGCATGAGACGCCTTCGCAATGTCAAGATCGTCGCGACGCTTGGCCCGGCTTCAAACGATTACGACACGATTCGTGCCCTGTTCGAGGCGGGCGCCGATGTTTTCCGCCTGAACATGAGCCATGGTGACCACGGCGAGATCGCGGCGCGCCATGCGATGATTCGCAAGATCGAAAATGACGTGGGCCGCCCGATCGCCATTCTGGCCGATCTTCAGGGGCCAAAGTTGCGCGTTGGGGTCTTTGCCAAGGGAGAGGAATACCTGATCGTGGGTCAGGACTTCCGTCTCGATCTGGACAAGGCCGAAGGCGACAACACCCGCGTCTGCCTGCCCCACACCGAGATTTTCGCCGCCCTCGAACCGGGTTCGTCGCTGTTGGTCAACGATGGCAAGATCCGTCTCAAGGTCAAGGATTGCGGCGCGGATTTCGCGAATTGCGAGGTGACCGTGGGGGGTACGATTTCCAACCGCAAGGGCGTGAATGTGCCCGACGTCGTGTTGCCCCTTGCGGCGCTGTCCGAGAAGGACCGCAAGGATCTGGATTTTGTTTGCGATCTGGGTGTTGATTGGCTGGCCCTGTCGTTCGTGCAGCGGCCAGAAGACGTAATCGAGGCGCGCGATCTGACCTATGGCCGGGCCGCTATTCTGAGCAAGATCGAAAAGCCCGCCGCCGTGACGAATTTCGATGCCATCCTCAAGGTATCCGACGGCATTATGGTTGCGCGGGGCGATCTGGGGGTGGAGCTGCCGGTACAGAATGTACCCCCGATCCAGAAACGTCTTGTGCGCAAATGCCGCGCGGCGGCCAAGCCGGTGATCGTTGCCACTCAAATGCTGGAATCAATGATCGAATCGCCCATGCCGACACGCGCAGAGGTGTCGGATGTGGCCGCCGCGATTTATGAGGGCGCCGATGCCGTGATGTTGTCAGCCGAATCCGCCGCCGGGTCTTTTCCAATCGAGGCGGTGAAAACCATGAATGCCGTCGCCATCGAGGTTGAAAGCGATCCGACCTACCGCGAGGTGATCGACGCCAGCCGCGGAGGTCACAAGGAAACCGTGGCCGATGCCATCGTATCCGCCGCCAGGGAAATTGCCGAAACGACCGAGATCAAGGCAATCTGTTGTTTCACCCAGTCGGGTGCCACGGCCAGCCTGGTGGCGCGCGAACGCCCCCGTGTGCCGATCCTGGCGATGACCCATGTGGTGGGCACGGCGCGACGTTTGGTGCTGACATGGGGTTTGCACTGTGTGATCAGCGCCCCGGTTGATCGGTTCAAGGGCGCAGTCGTGGCCAGCACACGCGCCGCCGTCGCCGAGGGATTCGCGACCCGCGAAGATCTTATCGTTGTGACGGCTGGGGTTCCTTTCAACATCCCCGGCACGACGAACATCCTGCGTGTCGCGCCTTGCGATGAACGATTGATTTTCGCCGGAGATCCTGAATAGGCTGAAACGGTCAGTCAGCGGAGGCACCCAGTGGAACCCGATATCGCAATTGTGCTGGGCGTTGTCTGTCTGGCACTTGCCTTTCCGTCTCTGCTGTCCGCCTTTGCGGAATCGCGGCCGCCCCGGGTGGCGATGGTCCTCGTCGTCATCGCCGGGGTGGCGATCTATTGGGCAATCACGACGCGCCCCGGCGGCTATGCGATCAATGACATTCCGGGGGCTTTCGTGCGGGTGGTGGGCAAGTTCGCCCACTGAGATCAAGACGCAATAACGCTTGCCAGCGCCCCCACCCGCGCTTATGCAGCACACTCTGTCGCGCGACCGGCCACTGTGGCATGCCGAGTCGTGCGTAAACCGACCCGAACAACAGGAGACGGAAATGCCCAAGATGAAGACGAAAAGCAGCGCCAAGAAACGCTTCAAGGTGACCGCGACCGGCAAGATCGTTGGCGGCATGGCTGGCAAGCGCCACGGCATGATCAAACGCAGCACAAAGTTCATCCGCGATGCCCGTGGCACCCGGGTGCTGAGCGCGCCGGATCAGAAGCTGGCAAAATCTTTCATGCCCTACGCCGGTTAAGGAGACAGATCCATGTCGAGAACCAAAGGTGGAACAGTCACCCACGCCCGTCACCGCAAGGTCGTCAAAGCCGCCAAAGGCTATTATGGCGCGCGGTCGACGAATTTTCGCACCGCCACCCAAGCGGTGGACAAGGCAAACCAATACGCCACGCGCGACCGTAAGGTGCGCAAGCGCAATTTCCGCGCCTTGTGGATTCAGCGGATCAATGCGGCTGTGCGGATGCATGACGCGGCGCTGACCTACAGCCGCTTCATCAACGGCCTTTCCCTTGCCGGGATTGAGGTTGACCGCAAGGTTCTGGCTGATCTGGCCGTTCACGAACCCGACGCATTCGGCACCATCGTGACCAAAGTTCAGGCCGCCCTGGCCGCCTGAGCCGTACGTAACGCAAAATCCAAAGGTCGCCCTTCGGGGCGGCTTTATTTGCGCCGGTAAGTATCCCGTTGATCCAGATCAAATACACATATCAACTTCATTATACATCCATGATCATGGGTGTTCTTTTGAAGGATCTGAAATTGACTATGAACCGCAATCAGTTGACAGCGGCATCGCTGATTTTATCAATGATGCTAACCACGGGCTGCAATCCCCTGAGCACTGCAGACAGCGCCGTAGAATATGCCACGGGTCAGGAATATACTGCGGACGATTACAAGACCATCGGCAAGCAGATTGCCGAAGATACCACACTCAATCTTGTCCCCGGCGGCGACATGGTTCAATTCGCGGCAGCCCATGCCTGAGGTCACCAGAACCTATCTGATGGAAACGTTCCGTGCGCGCCGCGACGCAGCCATCAATCAGGCTGTTCAATCATACGGCATCGAAGCGGATGTCTTTGATGCGGAAGACGCCTATTATGATAATTATATCAGTTGCCTGGCCGGTTCGCAAAGCAGTTGCGCAAAAATCGCGGAAAAACGGAACCTGGTGCGAACCAAACGCGCGGCGCTGGCCTCGCTGGAAGAGGCTTCAAGCGGCGGGCATTCGGACTGAGCATCACATGCGGTGACGCGGGCGAAAGCCTCAAAACACTGCGCGCGCATTTGCGGCTCCGGGGCGACGCTGTTCAGCGGCATCCCTGGGCCGCTTGGCTGTTCACGGTACCACAGCGCACAGGCCAGACACCGTCGATGGCGACAAGCGCGGCGCAAACTTGCATGCAGTCGCGGAACCGGCTAGCTGACCGGGGCAACGCAAGATGGGGCCGGGGGCCGCGCATGGATGATCTGAGACTGAAATACCTGGGGTTGATCGCCGGTTCGGCTGACGAATCCGCGCTGGAAGAGGTGCGCCTCGCCGCGATCGGCAAGAAGGGCGAGGTGGCCTTGGCGATGCGCGAATTGGGCCGCATGACGCCCGAGGAACGGCAGGTTGCCGGCCCCGCCTTGAACGCGCTGAAGGATGAGATCACCTCGGCCATCGCCGCGCGCAAACAGGCGTTGGGCGACGCCGCGCTTGAAGAGCGGCTGCGCGGCGAATGGCTGGACGTGACGCTGCCGGGGCGGCGGCGCGGCGACGGCGCGGGCACGATCCACCCCGTTTCGCAGGTGTGGGAGGAAGTCACCGCGATCTTTGCCGACATGGGGTTCGCCGTGGCCGAAGGGCCGCAGGTCGAAACCGATTTCTACAACTTCGACGCGCTGAACATCCCCAGCCACCACCCTGCGCGGGGCGAGATGGACACGTTTTACATGCACCGCGCCGCCGGGGACGACCGCCCGCCGCATGTGTTGCGCACCCACACCAGCCCGGTGCAGATCCGCACGATGCAGGATCAGGGAGCGCCCCTGCGCATAATCGCCCCCGGCCGGGTCTATCGCGCCGATTACGACCAGACCCACACGCCGATGTTCCATCAGGTGGAAGGGCTGGCCATCGACAAATCCATCTCCATGGCCAACCTGAAATGGGTGCTTGAGGAATTCTTCACCGCCTATTTCGGCACCACGGTCAAGACCCGCTTCCGCGCCTCGCATTTCCCGTTCACCGAACCATCGGCCGAGGTCGACATCCAGTGTTCCTGGGTCGACGGCCAGGTGCGCGTGGGCGAAGGCGACGGCTGGCTCGAGGTGCTGGGGTCTGGCATGGTACACCCCCACGTCCTGCGCGCCGGTGGCGTGGACCCCGACCAGTGGCAGGGCTTTGCCTTCGGCATGGGCATCGACCGCATCGCCATGCTGAAATACGGCATCCCCGACCTGCGCGCGTTCTTCGATTCGGATTTGCGCTGGCTGCGGCACTATGGTTTCTCACCGCTGGCAGTGCCGACGCTGCATGGCGGAGTATGACCGCCCATGTCACATCGCGCTGCCTTGGCTTTGCTTCTGTTCGTCATCCTCGCGGCCCATATGGTTCTTTGGTCGTCGGATAAAGTGGAAGAAGCGGTAAAGCTGCGGCTCACTTTGATAAACGCCATTGGCTGGGGCATTGTCCTGATCCCGGCCTGGCTTGTCGGGAAATGGGCAGCGGCCCATCGCACCTCGGACCCATCTCGGAAGGCAGACCGATGAAATTCACCCTCTCCTGGCTCAAAACCCACCTCGACACCACCGCCACCGTGGACGAGATCGCCGAGACGCTCACCGACCTCGGCCTTGAGGTCGAAGGCGTCACCGACCCTGCCGCGCGGCTGAAGTCCTTCACGCTCGCCAAGGTCAAGACTGCCGAACAACACCCCGATGCCGACCGTCTGCGGGTCTGCGTGGTGGAAACCGACGAGGGCGACAAGCAGATCGTCTGTGGTGCCCCGAACGCCCGCGCCGGCATCACCGTGGTGCTGGCCAAGCCGGGCGATTATGTGCCGGGAATCGATGTGACGCTGTCGGTGGGCAACATTCGCGGCGTCGAGAGCCACGGCATGATGGCCAGCGAGCGCGAGCTTGAACTGTCCGACGAACACGAC
>Ga0100402_1005892_pt1 | contig 12348 bp, 9 predicted proteins | sample CryGeyme20150102_FD_80419 | JGI IMG/M metagenome (GOLD analysis project Ga0100402, IMG submission 80419) | Groundwater microbial communities from Crystal Geyser aquifers in Utah, USA - Crystal Geyser metaG 2015-0102 | ecosystem: Environmental > Aquatic > Deep subsurface > Groundwater | place...
ACTGCATTGACAACAGATTCCAATCGACCAATGCAATAATCAATCTTATTCTTGACCTCCATCATCTCCATCAAAGCTTACAATTAAGGGTGGCTCGGCAATTAGCTGTGAGGATGTGATTCGAGTGAAGGTAGAGTTTATTTGAGTGTGTTGATGATTTTTTGTTTTCCTAAAATATGTGATTAGATGGATTGTGTCATTTTGGTCTCTAGCTCGATCTGACTTTAGCGAAGGTATAGAGTCAATTGCTACACCTTATTGGCATCATCCCAATCAATCAATGTCTTCACATTGATATCTGGCTCCTTTAGCTGTCTATCGATACTATCCATGTGTATTAATTAATCTTTTATAGCTCAAATAATTTTTGATGAACTTCTCTAAGATCTGTCCAACTCACAACATACCAATTTTGCTTATTTGCATGCACACCAACTGTCCACCTAGATTGTTATGTCTGCGCTGTGCCGATGGACACAAAAAGCACGAGATGGTAAGTGTTCAACATTTCATGGAAAGCATCTTGCCGACCTTACAAAAAAACAGAAATAATCCTGAGAAAGTAGTCATCACCAAGCATCTCAACAACTCCAAATAAGAAATGCTGAATGTATGTATTACATTATGATAGAAATTACACGCGATGAGGAGCAAAGTAAATGGATTGATCGGACAGTGCTAGGAGGTGATCGAGAAATATTTTGGTAGATTGTTCTTTTCGCTGGCTGGCGAATCACATGAATAAATATTGGCCAGACTCGAACAAAAATTCACTGCAAAAACTATCGATGATTTGTTGGATAAAATCAGTGAAGTCGAATAGACAACTTTGGGGACTGCTGATGAGACTCAAGCTTTGATTTATGCCAACATGGAACAATACCGGCAAAAAGTCAACGAAATCGGGACCAGCACAACCAATTCAATTACCTCTTTGTTGGCATTTCTAAAAAAAATTGATATATCTAAACCTCCAGAATTCCATCATCTCTTCAGCAGGAACAAAATTCAAAATAACTACCTCGAACTTTCTGATGGCGCTCATTCTGTGAGCAGGAAACAAGGTTCAGGCAGTTTTCCTATGTGCTTAGGTGCCACTCCTTTCTCACCCATCAGCAGCAGTGTCAGCTTTGTTATTGAGAAAGGCTAGACTCCTAAGAGTATCGCTTTGGGAGTTTGCTTACTAGAGGTAGTCAGACAGCAAAATTATATGGGTTGTTCAGGTTTTGGCAAAGGAATATACGCCATTGATCAAAATAACTGCTATAATTATTCCAACGAGACCACAACTCTGGCCAGTTGGAATCATCACGATACAGGATACAATCAGGCCCATCACAGCACCACAGATTTAGTCGGCTGGGTCTTTAAGGAAGGTGATACGGTGAGAGTGGATGTTGACTACTACAACTCTTTGGTGAGTTTTACTTTGAGCAATGATGGAATTTTAGAAGAGGAGCAAATCTATGAGATGCCAATCAAATTGGACAGTGGGCCAGTTTATCCATTTGTGAGCATAGCCAACAAAGGATGTAGAGTGGCCATTATACCAGCATAATGATGATTTTATTAGCCCAATAAAAATAATAATGACTTCCAGAGCAAATTCTAGAGCTAAATTGCATCAATTCGATGATTAACTCATGGACGCTGAGAAAGTATTGCTCAACCCGTTGAATACATCTACTTCTAAGCAGCAATTTTCCTTTCCGAGAGCCCAGAGATGGTAAAGATCCAAAACACAAACCGATCAATACAAGTTCTACGATATTCCTACCACTAAGTCCAAGATCACCACTACGATTGGGAGCTCCAAACGTGATTCCCTCAGCAAACAAAGCATGGCTCCTGCTCCCAACCAGTATGACTACAACGTTGAGGGGGAGTTTGGCATTAAAGCGAGGAAGAGCAGCAAAGGCTTTGTCTTTGGACTCGGGCGTAATGTACATAATCATAAAAATGTAGGAGTTGAAAAATAATAGTTTTCTGAATCTCAAGACTGAAGGACCCTCTCCTCAAAGTTATAATATTCCTGCCATGCCGCATAAATAATTTACTTTTTCCAGACAGAAGAGACTCAAAACTGAAGGAACGCCAGCCACCTAGCTCGGTCCCGGAAGTTATCAAGCCATCACCTCTCTTTTAATTGAAGATAAGCAAATCCTGTCGAATCAACCCAGACATGGATCTCCTAAGATTCACGAGAAAAAAATTGATAGTCGCAGAAGGACCTAAAGAACAGCTCCTCCCCTATGTACCTCCGATCCCATACAGATAATCCTAGAGTAACGACCAAGGGAGAAAATTTATAGATGGTAAAAAAGCGAGGATATCGAATCGGCACCAGCAAACGTTCATATCCCAACACGACTTATGACTATCCTGGACCAGGACGATAGTATGTTAGATGTTAGATAGCAAAATGTTTTCGGAATTTCTTTCCAAGGGCAAGTGTTGATTTGAGTCACTGTCGATTTATAATACTCTTTTTATATGTAAATCTTGCACGTCGACTCCCTTAAACTAAGCATAATAAAACTTCTAATCGGGGTTGTTCTCACAGCAATTCTCATTTACATCTGCTCGACTCAGTCTTTCTTCTTGTTGTTTTCTCTACTGGTCTTCGAGGTCTCAATCCTGATCCATGTCTTTCGTCACAACATCAAATAAGTTGTTAAAATGTTCTTCACAAAACTCGAGTGGGGAGACAACAATGCCTCTTTTCTAGGAGTGTATACAAGAGCAAGCAGAGAAGATTAGAGGCACTTGGCGCCACGGGTATTTATAGTAAAAATAATAAGCAGAATCAATAAGAGTCCTGTATTCAAATTTCGAGAAAATATATACAAAGCTGACAATAACAGAGCATACCCTCTTACTCCCAATGAATTGATACATCTATTGGAGCTAACAAGCATTTAACAGCATTTGGTATGCGGGCTAACGGATGCTGATATCGAACGATCCCAAAAACTATTCGGCGGTCAGGGTCAGCTAATAACTCCTTCAACTTTTAGACTCTTTCTGAGACATTGTGATTATTAGATAGATTGGATGTTGCTCAATCTTAACTCTCTTCGATGGTCGAAACAACTCAGTAATACCTATCTATAAGCTCTTATGTTGGCCCTGAATGTAGCTGCTTTTTTAATTATTTTAATAGTGGCATATCGTGACTCCAAAAGGTTCAAGGAGAAGTATGGCTGGGTCAATGAAAGAATGTTCACGGTTATCCGCAACACAACCCTGATCCTTCTGCATACCACCGAACTCCTAGTCGGAGATGTGGTGTATCCTGAGGGATAGGGAGAGTTTGTCTTTTGGTTTGGATGCATCCAGGTGGGTGAAAATTAAATTGTGGTCAGGTAAAGTAGAAGATCTGAGCAACTCAAGACTCCTCTTAGAAATTTAGGTGACTTGTAACAAGATAAATGGAAGAAACACTACATAACACCATTTTCGAAAGTATAGAGATCGCTTTTGAAGGAATCTGATAGGTTCATAATTACTGAACCAAACTCCATCAGTACTTATTATCAGATATAGGTAAACATTTTGCAAGATGGTTTGATAAACCTCTCGGGCCAGAATTTTCTCCACCTTCATTAAGCTTCGTCTAAGCAGCTACCAATTTTTTCTATATCGCGGTATTTTTCCTTCCACTCAGCTAGTCGCTCAAGTTATTTTTTATCTGCTTTTATCCTGGGTCTATCAGCTACAACTCTTCACAGGTAGTGATCCACTCTACTACGGCAGTCTCAGCTACTATCTTATCCAGGCTCCAACTCTTTTCCTTCTATATTAGTTAGCTTTCTTGGCTGCCAGACGTCATCTTCCAGATTCAGATCTATTCAGTTCTGCTGTCTTAATTGAGGCTGGCCTAACATCAAATATAATAATCAACTTCAACCGGCTACTTAAATTGCAGTTTGAAGAACTTCTATATAAAAATAAAATATTGGGCTTTCAAACCGATGAATTTTAGTGCAGTGGATAAACCATAAAAAATGGTACCTCATATGAGTCACTTTTAGCTGTTGTTCTGTATTTGTCAATGGGCTAATTCGAAAAAGAACGAACTCTTCTGGCTCAAGCTTACACACATCACAAGGAAAGTTTTGAGTATGTTGACGGTTTGGGAAATTATCAAGATGTTGTCCATCCTGAAACAAGCAAAAGATGGGAATTACTCAAAATTATTCCTGAAAATTAGGAAGGTCTGAGGTCATGGCTGGTCCTGTATGAAAGCAAGGCTACATTTGTCATTACTGAAATGCCGATAGACAGCAAAGCTTTTAAGAGATTAGGGGACAAATAGGATAGCAAAAAGAAGAAGACTTATGAAACAACTGCGAAAGAGTTATAAGAAGAAGGAAAATTAGTTAGGCTCATGCTTTTTAGAAATTTGAAGGAAGATAGGCTGACATAATCCCAGAGACCTGAAGGTGAATATGCTGATTGGGATCGTGAGAAATTAGAATGCGACTATTAATTCGGTACCTTCCTCATATTCGATCATGCATTGCTCAGATAGACAGTTGAAGCAATTGACGACCTCAAGAGCTATGGTTAAGGATAACTCAGATTATCATTCATTACCAGCAGCGGAAGATAATAAATCGCTGGTTTTTAGCACATCATAACAAACGTTCCCTTCATTTATGGCTGTGACGAGTCATAAATTGGCAGAATAGTAACTACTAGCATGAAAGAACAACCTACCTTGTACATCGGAGGGAATGATGAAGATCACTTTGCATTTCATAGTGCAGACTTGACGATTCAAGTTAGTCGAGGCCAAGAAGAGTTGTTACTTCCTGCTGATGTGAGTATTTAAGGGTTGAAGAGTGTCCTTCCTATTCTGCAGACTGGACGGTGGATGGCTCATCTTTTCCTCGGGATGGCAAGGTTGGCTATCGTTTTTATTTTATTTGCTGTCCTTGGAGGATTATTTCTGGATCGATCAGTCAATTATTTCCTTGTACCCAATGAGAGAAACTGGGCAGTTATAGCAACCGGAGTCTTCATTGTCGTGCCTTATCTGACAAAATTATTCTTCATCTCATCAACAACCGATCAACACATCCCCAAAACTCTACATTTCTTCACCTGGAGTCTCAAGGCAATGCTCATCGTTGGTATATTATTTGCAGTTATGCTTGTTTTGGTAGCCTAGCATACAGGAATATGCTACAAGCAACACCCTCTATCACTTCTGAGAGGGGCTCATCCTCCATAGATTTGTGTTGATCTCTTCTTGCTCCTCAGCTCAACATCTGCCATACTTTTCTACGTAATATTCAGCGACGAGGACTGCCTCAAGCAGAGGCAGCATTGGTGGAGATTGTTGATGGTTCCTATTTGGCTCGGTCTCCTCTATCTGAGACAAATACCTACAATTCTGATACTATGGGCAGCAGGAGGTTTCTTGGTTATTTTAGCGACCAAATTAATAGTAAAAGCTTTGGCCGCCTGATTATATTTTGTAAACATTTGTATATTCATCATAACTAGTTTATGCAGAATCAAACAGAACTAAACAAGAACAGCATCACACCTTTGCAAATCATAGCTACCAGTAAATCTAGAGTCAGCTAGAATATCGAAATGCATAGCATGAAGCACAAGGAGATTTGCGGCAATTGCTTAAAGAATTCATTGGGTTAAAGAATAGACCTGACAAAAGCAAAGAAGAGACGTTGGCAGCTTTGAAAAAAGGAAAAGAGGATCTGATGGCTCTGAAGAGATAACTTAGTGAGACCGGCAAAGAGCAATCGGAGTTGTACGATGTTATGAAGAAACGAATTCACAAACATGAAGAAATGGAGCAGGAACACGAAAAAAGCGAGAAAAAGAGGATATAATTTGAGTTGAACTCCGATATAATCCAATACTTGTTGAGTCACGGATAAACAGAAAAAGCAAAAAAGCTGATATCAGCACTCAAACAATAAGTATTATTTGTCCCTAAATAGGCTCTTTATATGCCTGAGGTTCAACTAATAGCCGAAGCACAAGCTATATCCGAACACATCGCCAACAATAACCTTGAACCTTTGGCGACTTGGGCCCAATAAAATTCTCACATGCTTGACAAAATCGATAGTACTGTGCATTTTGAACTGACTTGTTGTGAATATGTCAATCTAATGTTGTTCGATCAATGGAAAGCAGCTTATCAATTCTTAAGAGCTAAACTGCAAGGAGTTACAATGAATAAATAGCAAAAATTCATTGTTCAAAAATTGAGTTATCTATTGGTAGATCCCAAAACGAATCCTCCTCACCTTGAGTTCTACCTTGAGAGGCTTCTCAATGCTTTCAGAAAGGCAGTTACATAGATTTTTTCTGTATCTTTTTAAGACCCACTTCCTCAGCAAGTGGCAGTTGGCTTTTCAGCACTAAAGTCAGTGTGTTGCAACGATGAGGGCAAACGAAATGAGGGGATTTGTCCAGTCTGCACAGACAATGCTGTGGAAGTGGCTCATCGGATACCAATGCTCACAAAATAGGTGTCAACTTTAAAGTGCAGAATCAACGGATCAATAATGGACCATGAAAATTATCCTGTGGCTCTTCCTTCAAAGCACATTTACAGCATCACTGCTCTTCAAAAATGTTAAAAAGAAGATAAACATTACTGCTACTTTACTTAAACCTATTATCCCAAAAGTGACTGCCGAAGGGTCTATCTGGCTTGATTATCACTGTTTATTTTATAATTATCAGCTTATCATGGCATCAAAGGTCTAATAAGCATAACCATGGTATGATATATTTCTCAAGCCAATGAAAGAGTAAATGATACTGAGGAAGTTGTTCGCTCCTGCTCGAAATGCTCAGTTCAACTAGAAGTTGAGGAAGGAAGATCAGCCAAATATAAAGGGAGCCATCTTTTTCTCTTACTTCGGAATGTTCAACCTTAGCATTCTCTTATTCTACTTTCTTCACAAAACTCCCAAATCTCAGAAAGTGCTCGTAGGACCTCCTCTTATTTTGATGTATGCATGGTTCGGCTACAAGTGGCAAATTTGGTGGCTCAATCATTAAGTCATTCGTAAGTTAGAGCAAAATCAAAATTAAACAAGCTACTACTTCCGTAGAAGATTATTGACTGAATTTCCTGAACTATAGGCTGTGAAGTCCCGACGCAGTATTCTAACAAAAATGAATGAAGAATACTAACTGTTGTACAATTGATCTGTGTGTAATCGTAATTGGATAAAAAAGATGATGAGTATTTAAAAATAGTTTTGATGATTAAAGAGCTATAGTGACAATAAGTAATTAAAAAATGAGCATATCTCTGAATCGACAAAAATTGAAGGCAGTTCTTGAAGAACTACAAGCTAAATAGATCTGGAATAGATCTACTATCAACCATATCTAGCTTGCTATCCTCAGTCACACTAAAATGTTTCTAAAACATGCAACCACCAAATAAATCACATTTCGTCACTTTTCAGGTATGCATGAAAAAAAAGTGTAAGTCTTTGTTGGTCTCACTCGAATAACCTTTCTTAATTTGATTCGGCTTGAACTATGTAGTTATGTGTATATTTTAGAAGACAACAATATCTGCAACATTGAGAGTTTGAGTAAATTGAAGGCTAAGAACTTGGCTGTGCTCAAACTAGACTACAACAGGATTGTTAGAGTTCGAGTCTTGAGAAAATGTTATTTTCCGAAGCTTTAATAATTGTCACTTGGTACATTGTCTCTTATTTTTAGTCAATAACCCAGTCACAGATCTATAGACTCTCAATGAAGCTAATTTTTGTCTTTTGCTTGAGTTGACCCTATAGTAGTATGACACCAAGGTGATCAGCGAAGACATAAGGTGGCTGTTCAAGTCAAGAAGTCCCAACTTGTAGTAAGTTATCATGACTGGCACTAAAAGGATCATTCAGGGTAATTGCAAGCAAATGATGAAGGAATATCTCCCTGAATTATATCTTGAAGTTGACTAGAATAATGAGGAACATTTATCCTGAGGAGAATGATTAGAAAGAGTGGATGACTTACTTTGTCTATTTGATTCACATATTTGTAAAATTTTAATTGAAAGTTAATCACAGTACAATTCTTTCGCTTCCCGGCTACTATCAAAGGTCTAGAATGGTTCGCTACTTTCAACTAAATGACAAACAAATACAGAAAACTCTACTAGATATTTTACAAACAACATCCTCACATTGAACCGTTTCCCGTGGTCACCCAAAATTTCAACAAACTTGCCGATGAAACCAAAAAATGTGAAGCTAAAGTCAGAAAAATGTTAAAAGGTATTTGGAGAATAAAATGCTTAATATGCAGCAATACCATAGTATATTGCCGACCTTATATATAGAAAGGATACTTTCTGGCTTCAGTCGACAGTTATCACATCCATACCAACAGCCGAAGCAGATATCTAACATTTCTAAAAGAAATCAAACATACAGATAAATTCAGAAGACTGATGAGGAAAGCTTATAACAAGGGACAGAAGGAAGATATCGAAATGTCAAGATAAGTTTCAAATGAATAGACAATGATACACTTTTTGAGTACTTTTCCAGGAGGAATGCGAACACCAACAAAATATATCGTTATGCATAATAAATTTGGTATATCGGAAGAAGAGTTCAATGTTCTAAATGAAAAGTTTGAGAGAAGGATGGATAAAACATTCAGCTAGATGATCGCATATTTCAAGAGATAAAGGTATGATTTCAGATACTTGCCAAAAAAATTACTAAAAGGAGATGGCAATGAAGGCCAGTAGAATATATTCTAGACCCAGGATAACATGAAAGATATCGAACTACAACCGGATGAAAATAATCCGGAATTGCCCAACATTTTAGTAATAGTCACATCTCAAATGAAAGATCAGTACAGACAATATGGAAAACTTGTCGGCTTTGACTTAACTTTTAGTTTGATTCGATAAAAAACAAAAAATGATGGATAGTACATGGTGGGTGTTATGGCCGGCACAAATGGATCCAAAAAAATAATCATATTCGGGCTAGTTGTCACTAATAGTCAGACCATCTACGCCTATAAGTACATTTTCCGATAATTTTTTGACATTATGGGCTCTACACCTGACATTGTGATCACAGATGAATAGAAAGCCATGCACTTCGCTCTTGAAGCATTAAAGAAAGAAAATATTTTTACAGGTACTCATTTATTGGACATGTTTCATATATTAAGGAAATTTAGAAAATGCAGCTATGACAGTAAAACTTTCATGATGATCAAAAAGTTAATGCACGCCAAAAATAAAATGGAGTACAGACGGCTCTTTAAATAAGCCATGGCAGATATCCACAACGATCAAGAACTATAAATCCTCAGAAGATTCGATCTTAATAGTCATTTTTATTGTTATTCCCAAGTTGTCCCAAAATTCGTAGGGGTAGGAGTATCCAACAGTCCCAATGAAAGATTTCACTTCACTATCAAAACTTCGATTCCTTATTCCCTCAAATATACAAAGGCTGTCCTGACGACTCTTGAAGTCATTCACAAGCAACTGGTATTTGCTGATATACCTGTTGTCACTGAGAGAAATTTTTCTGAACGATTGAATCTAGGATTTATGGAAGAGCTAAAGTACACCGTTTCGGAGCGAGTTTTCTACTATTTGATGAAGGAAATTGGAAATTCACCGCGTTTGCGAATTTTAGGATTGCAGGAAGAAAAATAGCTTTTGTTAAGGTCATCCAAAGAGTAGTAGATTTGTAATGAAAATCGCAATCACTTTTATGTCAGAAATCATCATAGTATCTATCTTGTTTCTAAAGTCAATAACAATCAGTAACTGAAACCCTTCTAATGGACCTGTAGCTGCTAGTTCTCTCAAAAAGCAGGGTTTCCTTGCTGCCACATAAGCAAAGTAATATTAAATCTTAATCTTGATTTGAGACCAAACTTTATCAAAAAATGGTTAGTAGATCCATAAAAGCTGTAAATAACTCCAACCAGTACTCAACTCTCAAATTTGAGAATGAACAAACATGCAGAGAGAAAGGTATATTTCAATTATGAATACGATTGGCAAAAGAAGGCGAAAGGAAGGAGCACCTTTTCCGATGTTTTGGAATAACGCAAAAAACAAGACAAAATGAAGTGGTCAAGAGAATAAAAAATGCGATTATTCAATACTTTATCTATGAACAAAGAACTATTTTCGAACAACAAATACCCAAAATTAAGAAAATATCAAATCTTGAAGTAGTTTTTACCTGATAAAAAATTAGAGCAGATAAAAAGAAAGTATAAATAATTGCTTGGGAAGTATGGCTCTATCAAAAACATCTTAAGCAGATACCAAAAAATGCTAGAAATATTTGGGGCAAAAGCATTTTCTGATGAAAATGATGATAGCTTGCTTGCTGAGGATTAATCTGGAGTAGCTTAAGATGATTTAGATTTTATTGACATAAAGCTAGTTGAAGGTATTGACTCACTTTAGCCTTAACATTTTATTGATCGATCCGAAGTAACATTCGAGCTTGATAGCTAATTAACTCAAAGATCACAAATAAGCAATAAAACAATGTTAGAAAATCAAATGAATAACTTACAATGGTTAACTGTTGATAATTATTCTTCAGGCAATCATAAAAAAAATAAAGTTTCTGCTGATCTGAAGAGAAAATCAACATCAAGAACAAAATCAAAGCAACAGGCTTAAAAAAAAATAGTCCAGTAATATAATTGGACAAATCAAAGCTAAAATACATTAAGATCCTTAGTGAAACAAGGCCATTCAATAGAGTAAATAAGAGATAGCTTTCTCAAAATCGTTCCTCAGAATAAACAACTATGGACTAAATAATTTTTTCAGGATAAATTAAAAAATACAATAAAAGAAGGGTTATCTCTTTTATATGATAGCTGGATGGTAGAAAAACTTGGTACAAATGAAATGCTACCTGACCTGATAGATTTCAATGAAATAATGCTTAAAGCATTATCTGAATTATCATCAGCTTCTTAACTGAGGGCAGACTTGATTCGTCTGCTGGAGGGAACAAATATGGAGCTTTCTAGACTTGTTAAGTAGTTGAACAAGTTTGGATCATCATTTCTAGAGTTTATGAAGTTCAGTAGTCAGCACATCTCAACAGAATATGTGACAGGTCATATATAAGAGAGTCAAATGTGATATTGATTGAATTTAATATATACTATAATTTGAAGAAACAGAACAAATATATTATCACTAGAATTCGGGAATGAACATTTCACCTTCGTATCGATCTGATGAGAAATCAAAGAATTGAACAGGGTACTATTATTGGTAACTTTGAAGGTAGGATTGCCTGATATAGTGCTATTCTAAATCTTAGAAAAAGGATAGTACAACCTCCTTTTATCTTGATTCATCTACTAGTTCCATCTATAATGCATCCACGGACTCCTAATCCTTCAGTGTTCTTTGTGATTCCTTCATACTCTCAGGAACATCCACCTCTTCCACGATGTCAGAATGAAAATCGGACAATTAGGCTTGGTCAACATTTAAAGTTATTCCTTTCAGGTTTTTGACAGTAATTATGTCTCTGAGTTCGTTGAGGATGTTGTCGATGCTTCCATATTTAACTAGCATCTTCTGGTGGTGGCTTCGACATTGACATGAGGATCTTGATTTGATAATTTTGCTCATCTTAGTGTGAACACCCCGAGACTTCCTATCGTTGATAGGCATCTCGAAAATGGGTCTTCTGGTGATCAAAAAGTTCACATACTTCTTCTGCTCTTGTTGGCTCCAGTGATATCTGCCTTCTTTATTGGAAATGTCTTTTGATGGAATGTATTCCTTTTCAAGTTGTTGCTTGGACTTTTTGGTCTTTGAAATGAGTGTTGAGGGAGAGGAAGTGACTCCAGTTTTTTCAGGGCAGGTTTAGTTGAGAAGAGTATTCATGTTTGTTGGAAAAATAAAAATATGAACAAAGCCAGTCCCTTCCAGTATTTGAAGTTTCAAGTCAAAGATCCTTGAGGACTAGGCTCTTTTTGCTCCAACTGGCTTCACCGGTCAATTATTTCTCGTTATTGATAGTCTAACCTGTCAACTTTGCATTTCAATTTGTTTTATTTTCGACGTAGTTTTGCAGAAAACCTCCCTTCTAAACTCTTACTCACAATACCTGAATAACAAAAGTTAACTATTTTATAACTGATGTATTTTGACAGTTTATTGCGAGATTCTGGCATTATTTTCAGCAACACGGAAACCGCAATGAGGTCTTCTTAGATCTTAGATTGTAAAGTTGGAGTATATAGGAAGTCCATGAAGTATGTGAATGGTATTGATAAATAATGATGATTAATGACCTTTTTGTTGATAAG
>Ga0100402_1005895_pt1 | contig 12346 bp, 15 predicted proteins | sample CryGeyme20150102_FD_80419 | JGI IMG/M metagenome (GOLD analysis project Ga0100402, IMG submission 80419) | Groundwater microbial communities from Crystal Geyser aquifers in Utah, USA - Crystal Geyser metaG 2015-0102 | ecosystem: Environmental > Aquatic > Deep subsurface > Groundwater | place...
AGATTAAGAAAATAAGAGGTATACGATTATGATGCGCTCACTATGGACAGCCGCAACAGGTATGGCAGCACAAACCACCAACGTGGATGTCATTTCAAATAACTTGGCCAACGTCAATACAGCAGGAGTCAAACGCGGTCGCGCCAACTTTCAGGATTTGATGTATCAGCAAATCAAAGCGCCTGGCGCTGAAGCCAGCGCAGCTGGCACCCAACTGCCATCAGGCATTCAAGTGGGTCTAGGTGTACAAACGGCCAGCATCGAATATGTATTTGATGAAGGTAGCTTCCAACAAACCAGCAACCCCCTCGATATAGCTATCCAAGGCCGCGGTTTTTTCCAAATCCAACTCGCCAATGGTGAAACAGGCTACACCCGCTCAGGCTCTTTTGGCCGCGATGCCCAAGGTCAGTTGGTGACGGCTAGCGGCAACCCATTGCTACCCAACATCACTTTGCCTAGCGACACGCAAAATATTCACATTGCCCAAGACGGCACAGTATCAGTAGAGCAACCAGGCTCCATTTCAACAGTGGTGGGTCAAATCCAAGTGGTGGCTTTTAGTAACCCAGCCGGCCTATCTCATCTTGGCAATTCAATTTTCCAAGCCACCAACGCATCTGGTGAGCCGCTTACAGGGAACCCTGGTGAAAATGGTTTTGGTGGTTTGGGCCAGGGTTTGCTCGAGATGTCGAATGTGAACATGGTTGAAGAAATGGTAAACCTCATTGCTGGCCAACGCGCTTATGAAATGAACTCTAAATCTGTGCAGGCAGCCGATGAAATGCTGCAAACTGCCAATGGTTTGAAACGGTAATTGATATGATGACTCGCCTTGCCCCCATGATTCTCATCGCCTCATTGATGGTGATTATCTCGGTGATGAATGCGACAGCGGCACCTGCCGCACAAGTCGATGCCGAGCTCAAAGCATCCTTAGCGGCATTTTTTGCCGCTTCACCCACTGCACATGGGGCAAAAGCAGAGCTAGTCAGCATCAAAACATGGCCAAACATCAAAGGCCCCGCCCGTTGGTCGTTACCCAATATGCGCTTTTTGCCAGCACGCGTATCGTTGATTGCTGAGCAAGGCCAAGGCAAAAGCCTACGCCGATGGTATGTGGCAGCCCAAGTGAAGTGGATGGCAACTGTGGTTGTGCTTAATCAGGATGTTTCGGCACGAACCATGCTAGATAGAAGCATGATGCACTCAAAAACAAAAGATGTTGCTGGCCTTCGCGGCGATGCTTGGCAAAAAGTGTCCGACGTTATCGGCATGAAAACACTGCGTAATATGCGCAGTGGCGAAGTGATTGTATCGAGCCTGGTCAAACGCCCACCACTGATTAAACGTGGCGACAGCATAACTATTTTGGCGGAAGTGGGCGGCATCAGCGTAAGAGCTGAAGGCATTGCCCTAAAATCTGGAAGCCGTGGCGATCGTTTGCCTGTGCAAAATATTCGCAGCAAACAAACGCTGCATAGTATCGTAAGAGATGCGCACACCGTTTCCATCGAACACTCCAGTTTCAAAGGAGGTGTGTAATGACACGCCCAATCACTTTTCTCATGGTCACAATGCTAGCTGCTTTAACCCTTTCAGGTTGCAACGCTACCAAAAAGGAAGTCACCGAGGATTTAAACAAACCTATCGTTGATGAAGCCCTGCAAAGGGTAAATCAACATCACACTGAACACGGCTCGCTTTGGAACAATAGCGGCTCCACCATGTTTACTGATCCCAAAGCCCATCAAGTGGGTGATTTGGTGATGGTATTGGTGCAAGAAAACGCCAGCGCCACCCGCTCACTGGGCACCAAACAAAGCCGCAATTCGAAACACGCATCCAGCCTTGCTGGCATGTTTGGCTTGGAAAAATCCATCGTGCCTAACTTTGACCCAGCGCTAGCCATGAACACCAGCAATGCAAAAAGCTTTACGGGCTCTGGTGAAACCACCAATTCAGACTCCTTGATTGCCAGCGTCACAGCCGTGGTCACCGAAGTGTTTCCCAACGGCAACATGAAAATCATTGGTCGCCGTGAAGTGACCATTAATCAACAACCTCAAGAGCTCACCTTCTCAGGTATTGTGCGTCCATCCGACATCTCTGCGAGCAACACCATCGTCTCGGCACAAGTGGCGCAAGCCCAAGTCAGCTACGGCAGCGGCGGCTCATTGGCCTCAGTCACTGGCGAAGGCTGGTTGGGCAAAGCCCTTGATGTGGTTTGGCCGTTCTGATGAGGAATGTCACGATGAAGCCTTTCAGATTCGCATCTAGCCTATTGATTCTATTCAGCTTTCTGACCGCGGCAAATATTGCCTATGCCGAACGCATCAAAGATTTGGCTGATGTAGAAGGCGTACGATCCAATGCTTTGATTGGCTATGGCATTGTCGTCGGCCTTAACGGCACTGGCGATAGCTCCAACTCATCGCCCTTCACCGTGGCTAGTATTGCCGCCATGTTGGAACGCTTTGGCATCAATGTGCGGGCTGATATTAGTAAAATGAAACCAAAAAATATCGCTGCTGTGATGGTGACAGCCGAACTCCCTCCTTTTTCACGCCCTGGCCAATTGTTGGATATCACCGTGTCGAGCATGAGTGATTCCAAAAGTTTACGTGGTGGCACCTTGCTTATCACGCCTTTATTGGCTGGTGATGGCCAAGTTTATGCTGTCGCCCAAGGCGGTTTGTCGGTGGGTGGCTTCGCTATTTCTGGCGCAGCTGGCAATACGGTAAAAAATCACCCTACTGTGGGTAAAATCCCCAATGGTGCCCGTATTGAGCGCGCGGCTCCAAACGGCTTAAACATGGCCCAAGATAAAATCACCGTCATGTTGCGCACCCCAGATTTCACCACTGTTAGCCGCATGAAAGATGTCATCAACGCTGAATTGGGCGCTGGCATGGCATCAACTGTAAATGCAGGCACAATTGAAGTGTGGAACCAAAACGGTGATGCCGTTTCACTGATTGCCCAGCTTGAACAAATGGAATTACTCACCGACCGCCCAGCTATTGTGGTGGTCGATGAACGCACCGGCACGATTGTGATGGGCCAAGGCGTAACCATCGAAACCGTGGCTGTCTCGCATGGCAACATCAGCATCAGCGTGGCCGAAAGCGCGGATGTATCGCAACCCTTTGCTTTCTCTGGTGGATCTACTGTGGCCACCCCATCCACTGAAGTGAAAGTGCAGGAAGACGAATCGCAATTGGTAATATTACCTCGCCAGGTCACGCTAGCAGCTCTTGTGTCAGCGCTTAATTCAGTGGGTGCTACACCAAGTGATTTGATTGCAGTGTTGCAAGCGATTAAAGCAGCTGGCGCACTGCATGCTGAATTGAAGGTGATGTGATGCGTGATTTAGTCGAATCCGTCATCGGACAAGTGATGAAACAAAAGCCCACCATGGCCACGGCAAAAAATGCCTCAGGTTCAAACGCTGCTAAAAACACAGCAACCGAACCTGCCCGTCACGCACTCAAAGCCGTGGAGGTTAAAGACCCCGAGATGTGGAAGGCATGCTGTCAATTTGAAGCCATGTTTTTGCAACAAATGATGGCAGCTATGCGCAAAACTGTGCCTGAATCGGAAACTTTACCGCGTGGTTATGCTGATAGCATGTATGAAGGCATGATGGATCAAGCCATTGCTGAATCAGGAAGCAAACACGCGCCCTTGGGATTGGCCACCAGCATATATCGTCAAATGCAACAGCAGGGGGCAACCGCAGCCGATATTCAAGCCTTTGCCCAATCTGCCGATAGTTTAACTTCGGCCCTGCCTGATCGACCAAAGGATGGAGGATAATAAGATGGTAAGAATTGGCAGCACCAGCAAAACATCTCCAGTGCAAAAAGCCAGTGCAGGCGGCGGCAAAAAGTCTGCAGCCAAAAGTGGCGGCGCTAAAGACAGCATCCAAGTATCCGATGCGGCAGGTTTAAGAGAACGCGCCAAAGTGATGCTTGCCGATATGCCCGATGTACGCCTTGATAAAATCGAAGGCATACGCGATGCGCTGGCACAAGGCACATACGAACTGAATCAACAGGCGATTTCCGCGCATATCGTGCGCAATGCCTTATCCGAACACTCTTGGGGTTAATTATGCAATCGATGTCACAAGCCAACCAACAACCTGATATGGGATATGTGTTACAGCAATTGCTGCAAGACATGGAAACCTCGGTGCAAGCCCAAGAAGCCATTATTATTGAAGAGCGCGAAGCCATGAAAATCTTTGATGGTGATAAGCTAACCAATTTAATTGAACGCCGCGCCCGCTGCCATAGCGAGTTTCACGAGCTATCCAGCCGCTGCAAGCGTTTGATTCACCAATGCAACAATGAAGAAAAACTAGAACAAGTCATTGATTTGTATGCCCCAGCCTTGGCTGATGACCTACACAGCATGCGCATTGATTTGGTCCGCCGCATGCAGCGCTTAGCAGATGATCAGCTCGATAATCATGTGCGTTTGCGCGCAGCTTGGAATGTGACCACCAGTATTTTGCAACAGGTTGGCGCCATTGAAATGAAACAAACCTATCAAAATACCTATGCAACACATCAGGTCGCACGGTGAGTTTCCAAGCTTTAAATGTCGCGGCATCAAGCCTTCGCTCGCAGCAAAAGGCCATGGATGTGGTCTCGCATAATATTGCCAACGTCAATACGCCTGGCTACTCCAAACAAACTGCCAATCTGGCCACTGCTATTCCCGAAAGGATTGGCAATATTGATTTTGGACGCGGTGTCGACCTCAATAGCATAACACGTACGGTCGATCCGCTTATCAATAGTGCCCAGCAAAACAATGCCTCACAATTTCAATTCTGGGACACTGTAAGCACTGGCCTGAACAGCATTGAAAATTCATTTGGCAGCTTGGATAGCACAGGGCTATCAGCGGCCGTGAACGATTTCTTCTTATCTTGGCAGCAACTAAGCAACAACCCCCAAGATACAGCACAAAAGTATAATGTGTTGTCCAAAACCGAATCATTGACCATGCAGCTCAATAATATGCAAAGTCAACTATCCACTGGCCAACAAAGCCTTAATTTGGATATCAATCAGCAAATCACCGATGCAAACTTAAAGATTGATGCCATTTCTTCACTTTCGCAACAAATTTCAGCCATGGAAGCCGGGCAAATTTCGGGCGGCGCCAATGATTTGCGCGATCAACGTGACCAAATCGTGCGTGATTTGGCCAAAATTATACCCATTCAAGAAGTGAGCACCAAAGATGGTGGCCTACTGATTCAAACTGCAGGTGGCGATTTATTGGTACAAGACAGTATGGCTAAACATTTAGCTCGCGGCACTGGCGCCAGCGTCAACGGTTTTCAAGCCATTGTCATTTCTGGCACCAGTAATGCCGTACAAGGCTTGGATCAGGGTGGCACCATCGGTGGTTTATTGAAACTACGTGATGGAAACTTCGGCCAATATATCAGCAGCTTGGATAGTTTTGCCGCCAACTTGGCATTTTCGACCAACCAACTCCACAGCAGCGCTAGTGGCGGTACACGCACTTCTCTCGTGCAATCGGGGCAAGGTGCAATCAACCCTGCACTTGCACTCAATGATGTGACCCAAGGCGTGGCTTTTGCCGCCAATGTACAAGCAGGCAGCTTTAGCATGCATGTTTATGATGTTTTGGGGGTACCGCAATTGCCCACCAGTCAGTTTACCGTGAATCTTGCCGCAGGCGCGACCATGAATGATGTGGCCAATAGCATCAATGCCAGCGTCACTGGCGTTACTGCCACGGTTGATGCTGCGGGTTACTTAACTATCGATGCCGGTACCAACACCATCGCCTTTGGTGATGATACCTCAAACTTTTTGGCCGCTTATGAAATCAACACATTCTTTCATGGATCAGATTCCGGCAACTTAGCCATCAATGCGAACCTGAAAGCCGATGCTTCACGCATCCATACAGGCAGAACTGATATCGTCACTTCCGTGGTAAACTCAGGCGATAACAGCACAGCCATCGCCATTATGCAGTTGCAAGATCAAAGCATGAGCGTAGATGGCAGTGTGGCATCAACCTTGCATGAACGGGTAGCCACATTATCCACCCAATATGGTCTGGATGTCAGCGTTGCAGCGCAGCAACGCACGTACCGCGAAGCAGAAGCCACATCGCTCACCCAGCAACGCGAGGCGATTTCTGGGGTGAATGTGGATGAAGAGTTGGTTTCCATGATGAAATTTCAACGCGCATATGAAGCTGCTGCCAAAGTCATCAATACCAACAATTCCATGCTTGATGCGCTAATGGGGATATTACGATGAGAGTAACCAATAACCAAATTTATGATAACCTGTTAAGTGGTGTAACCAAACAGCTGCAAGTCCAGGCGGATGCCAACGCCGCCGTATCTTCTGGCAAACGTTTTCAACGCCCTTCGCAAGCTGGATTGGACTACAAAATTTCCTTGGATTTACGCCAAACCCAAACCCAAATTCAAGGCAGCCTTGAGGCCTTAAACACTGCAGATTCTCGGCTTAATGCCAGCCAAACTATGTTGCATGATATCAGCAATGTACTCACCCGCGCCCAGACCATCGCCGTGCAACAAGCGTCGGCACAAATCGGTTCACAAGAACATCTGGCAGCGCTGGCTGAAGTGAACCATTTGCTCGATCGCGTGGCCAATGCATCCAACCAAAGTTTTTTGGGTGAATCATTATTTGCGGGTTCCGCTGTGGATAAACCTGCTTTTGCAAAGGATATTTCTGGTCATTACGTCTACCAAGGCGCATTGCAAGACAGAACTGTCGCGATTACTAGCTCCCAAAATATCAGCAGCAATATTCGCGGCGATACCCAAGCCTTTGCCGATACCTTTGCAGCCCTTCAAAACTTTCAAGCAGCCCTGTCGAACAGTGATACATCTGGCATTTCCACAGCCATTGGCGAGCTCACCAATGCTAACAATGGCATCGTCGATTTAACCAGCCGCGTGGGCGGGCAAATCAGTGCCATTCAAAGTTACCGCACTTCGTATGAGGACATGCAATTTGCAATTGAAAAGCGCATGAACAGCCATGAAGCTGCAGATATCCCATCGTTGGTGGCGCAATTGCAAACGGCGGAAAATGCCTTGCAAGCGTCTTATAGCCAAATTGCCAAAGTGGGTAGCTTGTCGCTTGTGAATTTCCTGCGATAAGTTGAAAGGCGCATAAACGATGATGGTCTTTAGACAAAAAATCGGCGATGTCATCCGTATCAGTGATGATATTCGTTTGATTATTCACGATATTCAGGATGGACGTATTGTGCGTTTTGGCATTGAAGCACCCGCTGAAATTCCAGTGCACAGGCTGGAAATTTACGAGCTCATCCAACAAGAAAATCAAGCGGCCGTTGCAGGTGATGCGATGGCTTGGCTCAATCAAGGTGGTCATGATGCAAGTCGTTGAAAAAACACAAGTCACCCCAGAAAAGGACACTGTTTTAGCCTTTGATTTTCCGCAGGGCATCGCAGGTTTTTCTGGCGCCAAAAGTTTTGCTTTTATCTATGCTGGAAGTGGTGATTTGTTATGCCTGCAATCCATCGATATGCCTGAAGCATCATTTATCCTCACGCCATGGAATGAAAGCCGCTTGGGTGCAACGCCAAAATTGTCATCTGAACAACAGGGCCTGCTTCAAGCTGATGCCGATAGCGAAATCATATGGTTTTTGGTGCTCAATCCTTTTGCCGATAAGGATTGGGTGACTGCCAATTTACGTGCGCCCATTGCTATTTGTGAAAGTCAGCAAACTGGATTGCAATGTATTGCCAGTGATACCAGCTTAGAATTGCGGTACCGTTGGATGGCACAACCCAAAGCTGCCACCTAAAAAACTTCTCAGTTGCGCGTTTCTCTGGCATGGAATTTTAAGACCAACTGACCCTGATGATGCACCAATCTGCTCCAACAAGCATATGGCATGTCCAAATGCCGCGTGGTGATGACAGGCGCTGCCAAAGCATGAGCCAAAAGCACCCGAATCGAACCCGAATGTCCAACCACCAGCACATGTTCACCTTGATGTCTTGCTATGATGTCAGCCAAAAAAAGGGCAATCCGCTCTGAAAAATCATCCATAGCTTCGCCTTCAGGGGGAATTCTTCCTTGTGGGTTTTCGCGCCACTTTGCCAGCATGCCCGGGTAAAGCGCTTCAATTTCTTCAGCAGTTTTACCTTCCCATAAACCATAATGAAGCTCATGTACGCGGTCATCAATCTCAAGTTTAGCTCCAGAAGCTTTGGCCCAGTCACTTGCTGGTTGCGCGCAACGGCTTAACGGTGAGCTGATAATCACAGTCACATCCTTAGCCAGCTCAGCCCAGACATCATCCATTGCTTGCCGCCCAGATAGCGTTAGCGGATCATCGACGCTTCCTCGATATTTCACCCCACCTTCCAATGCCCCATGACGCAACAAATCAATGGTCACCATATCTTTTCAACTCCAACGATGCGTCTTACGCTCTCCCCATCACTTGCTATTTCGCAAGCGTTGCGAACAATAGCTTTTGTTTGAAATACATCCTAGTCATTGAACGAGTTAAATATGCAACTTTTACCATGCCTCGAAATTGAGCCTCACAAAGATACCAACCCTGCTGCGAATGCTACCATCATCTGGTTGCATGGCCTGGGTGCCGATGGGTATGATTTTAAACCCATCATTCCACAACTCAACCTTTCAGAAGATTTAGCGGTGCGTTTCATTTTTCCCCATGCCCCGAATATGCCCGTCACTGTCAATGGTGGCTTCCCCATGCCAGCATGGTACGACATCAAAGATGCCACGATTGAAGGCCGTCAAGACCTTGGCGGAATCAAGGCATCAGCCGCAAGAATTCAGCAACTTATCGACCGCGAAGTCGAGCGCGGCATTTTACCCTCGCGGATCATTCTAGCCGGCTTCTCCCAAGGCGGCGCCTTGGCTGTTTACACCGGCACCCATCAACCCCAACCCTTGGCCGGCATCCTGGGTTTATCGTGTTACACACTTTTGCCAGATGAGCAAAAACATATCCCTGCAGCAACCAAGCAAACACCCGTTTTGTTGGCCCATGGTAAATATGATGATGTCGTTGATTTCAGTTTAGGCGAGGCAAGTTATCAGTTGCTTAGCCAGGCTGGCTTTGCTGTGGAATTCCAGTCCTTTGAGATGGCACATACAGTGAGCGATGAAGAAATTACCGTGATTGCCGATTGGATTTCCCGCTGTTTGAAGTGATCAATCACACTAAACATGCAAAAACCTTGAGGTTTGGCAGTACTTTTGCTTGAGTGTGGGGTGAATCAACACGTTTTTTTATACGTTGTGAGTGAATATTTTAAGTGGAGGATGTATGTACCTAGAACATTGGGAACTCAACGGCTTCCCTTTTGACAATGTTCCATCATCTAATTTCTATTATGAAACAGATGAGCACCGTACCCTTTGCGAAGATTTATATGATGCCATCATGCGTCGCCGCGGTGCGATTGTGCTCACTGGTGAGATTGGCTGCGGCAAGACCACTTCCTCACAACGCGTGCTCTTGGACTTACCCCAAGAGCGCTTCGATATTGCCTTAATTACTTACTCTAGCTTATCACCTTTAGAAATGCTGCGCGAAATCAGCCAACAACTGGGCCTAAATGCTGGCGAAAAAGATAAAAATGAAATGCTACAAGCCTTGCGCAAGCATTTGGCAAAAAATGCAGCCGACAACCGCGACACGTTGATTTGCATCGATGAAGCCCAAAGTATTCCCGATATCGCCACACTTGAAGAGTTACGCTTGTTGCTTAATTATCAATTGGGCAATCGTTTTTTGGTAACATTACTTTTGATTGGACAACCTGAATTACAGCAAAAAATAGCAGCCATTCCTCAACTGCAACAACGCGTAGCCCTCAATTTACATGTCGGCCGATTATCACTTGACCATAGCCTTCAATACATACTGCATCGCTTACGTATTGCTGGAAACAAGCGCCCTATTCTCACCCGCCAAGCCTTATCCCTGATTCACCAACATTCTGGTGGTGTTCCTCGCCGTATCAATCATTTAATGGATAGATGTTTACTTGTCGGTATGCGAAATGATTCCCCTGTCATTGACAGTAAATTAGTGCAAACAACCATGAAAAGGTATCCAAGCTGATGACTAAATACATCGATTTACTTCGCGCGCATCAACAAGAAAAAGCCAAGCTTGATGCACATGGTGATGCTATTGATAGTACACTTTTAGACAATGTATTAGCTACTGATGAAACAGCTGATGAACGCTCGCCTTTAACGTCCAAACCAAGCAACCCACTACCTTTTGCAAACCCATACAGCCATGCAAATAACAAAACAGCAGCGACAGCAACCATGACCAACAATGACGTCATTCTTGAAGAGAGTGAGTCTGACGCCTTGCCTGCTACTGAAGAAGTCATCTCGGCGAGTGATATCTTAATTGAAGAAAGTGATTACGAAGACCCAAGTGTTGTTCTAGCGCCCCTTACCACAAAAAACATGGCCTCTGAGTCAGCGCAGGAAGCAGCATCTGTTGCAAAACCAACAGCACCTAAGCCCACCAATGGGGCTTTTACGGTTGCCAACTGGCTAGAGCAACTCAGCCATACCGTGTCTGAAATATTTTCTGCAGCTGAGCAAGGGCAAGCCGCCGACATTTCTCCTTTGCAAGAAAGTTTGCGTTCCATCCTTGAGCAGATTCATGAATCGCCAAGTGTTGTTGATGCACTAGAACTAGAAATCAGCCTGAAAATCACAGCACTTTGCGCACATGACCAGCACAATGCCGACTTGGTACAAAAAGCTATTATGATGATGCTGTACACCATCAAAACTGGCTTGCAGCTGCATATTATTCACCAAGAACTACTCAACCATTTGGTGGCAGCTATGCTGCACCATTCGGGCATGGCCAGAATCCCTGCCAACATTCGCCATAAAGCAGGAAAACTAAGCAAAGAGGAAATCGCCCTAATCCGCCAAGCGCCAGAGTTTTCAGTCGCCTTCTTACACCAGTGCAGCATTGACAACGAACACATCATTCGTGCGGTCACCCAAGCAACAGAACGCTACGATGGTAGTGGCCAAACAGGACTCAAAGGTTTTGAAATTGTTTGGGCTGCACGATTGATTGGCTTGCTATCGATGTTTGAAGCACTGATTCATATTCGTGCTTATCGCCCGCGCTTATTGCCGCGCGACGCTATTCGCGAGCTAGTGAACCATCATAAAAAAGCATTCGACCCTGTGATGCTAAAAGCTTTGATTGAATCCATTTCTTTGTATCCGGTGGGCACCTTTGTGCAAATCAACACGGGTGAAATCGGCTTGGTGATTGCCATTCACAATAAATTCCCATTGCGCCCTATCATTGACATCAGCATGGATAAGTACGGCAATGCTATCACCGAGCGCCGCATTGATTTGAAAAAGCAGCCCAACCTGATGATTCAAAAGTGTATGTATAAAGAAGCACTAGAAGCGCTACGCTTAGAACAAGTTGCAGCATGAACCAGAAGGTCTCCAAAAAAGACCTTGAAGAGGCACTCAAATCATACGCACAGCTTATCGAGGTTTATCCTGATAATGAATCCTACCTTAAACGCTACGCCGATATGCTGCTCACCATGGGCCGCGAATCCACAGCCACAACTGCACTCAAACATCTCCATGATTTGATAGTCAAACGCTCGCCCAAAGAGGCAGAAGCCTTGGCTAAACAATATCCACAAATCGGACGACTCACTTTTAGTGAAAATGCTTTTGATACTCATGATCAGCATGCCATTGCCGGGCAGCTCATTCATGAAAACCTAGGCAGCGTTTGGCTGCGATTGCAACGGAAAAAGCTGCAAGAAGGGCAAGCTGTGTACCGCGCCGATGATTTGAGCGATTCACTCAATCTTTTACTTGAAGGGCAAGTTGAAATTTATGGGGTCGGCACTGCAGGAGACCGCGTGCTTCTCGAACAGGTCGGCATCTTGGATGTGATTGGCGAGCATACATTTTTAAAACCTGGACGGGTAAAAATCGAAGCGTTTGTAACTTCACCAACAGCCACAATCGTTGAAGTGCCAGCCAGCAAGCTCAATAAAATTATCGCTAAAAATCCTTTCCTTAAGAAACTTCTTGAGCAAAGGGTAATGTTTCGCACTTACACGCAAGTGATTGCCACATTACCCGTCTTTCAGCCCATCCCAATGAGACTGATACGACATCTGGCAATAATCTTGAGTATCCACCACGTTCCAGCCAAGAGCTTTGTCCACGCCTTGGATCGACCATTTACTGGCATTGATATC
>Ga0100402_1005901_pt1 | contig 12337 bp, 13 predicted proteins | sample CryGeyme20150102_FD_80419 | JGI IMG/M metagenome (GOLD analysis project Ga0100402, IMG submission 80419) | Groundwater microbial communities from Crystal Geyser aquifers in Utah, USA - Crystal Geyser metaG 2015-0102 | ecosystem: Environmental > Aquatic > Deep subsurface > Groundwater | place...
AAGCCATCAACATGCTTTGATACTCTAGCTAAAGTAACGAGCCTTAATTTGTAAAACAAGTCTGAACGAAGTAGATCAAGTAAAAAAGCAAGCCTGGAGTCTGAGCATAAATACAACCAAAATTTTTCATCAGTGTTGACTATTAATTTAAAAGAAGTAACAAAAAAAACACATAGTTCAGCACATCAACGTGATCAATTTAGAAAAAAAACTGTGAATAGACTTATGAAGCAAATGGGTCAGTTTGAGGTAGCTAAAAAACCCAAGGACAATAAACCTAAAATACCTACTTTGAAAATAAAGGAAGTTCACAAATTCAACAGGCCAAAACCTCTATCTGATCGCTTGAAACTTGACACCCCTTAGGATATCCAAAAGCAAAGATTAAATACAACAAGAAGTACCAAAAGTATAAAAGCATAGTCAAGATAGAGCAACAACTCTCTTAAAGCACCAGAGGCTGATCTTTTCTTTAGAAAGGAAAGTTCTTCAACGTTGAGCCTCAAATCGAAGCATATGCATTCCATCCAATATTATTAGGACGACTAAGAGCTCTTTTCAAAAGAACCATCCAAGCAACTTTTAAAATTTAATGAGGCTTAAGCTTTGACAGCCCTATAGCAAGTCAAAAGCAAAATATATAGTCAGATAAATGCTCTTGATAAAAAGCTCTTAACTGAGAAAATTAGATCAGAGTCGGGAAAACACCTAAAGATCAGTTTAAAAAAACGGAATCCTGTGCAAGTAGAAACAAAGGAGTAGGAACAATGTTGAGTGTTAATTTTTATCAAGTTATAATATCATTCTTGGTTGAAATACTATTTTACTGCATTGAAAAGTTGTTAATATTTCCTCCAGTAATAGATTTTATGGTCCAGGTATTGGTGTTGATTCTAGATAACGGTCAGAGCCTGCTTGATAATAAGTACATCAACAGTCCTTTTCTGCTATTAACTTTATTTTACTTCTTATTGCTCTGACTTTCTATCCAGCTATATTTATTTTGCCTATACTTTTTACTCACTTGCTTAATTGTTAGTTCCTTAGATATACTATTCTGTCTGTTTTTATTCTAAGTTTTCATTTTTTTTATCTTATTTTATCTCTTAATGAATAGAATCGATTTATTGTTCAGGCTTGCCAATCGATTAATCAATGTTTTCCGACGTTTCCTATTCCTTTGCTCCAGCTCTCTTTTTCTATTCTTATGTTGATTATTTTTCGATCTTTGTCTTTTATTCCTCATTTAACTCTTACTACTCCCATTACTGTATCTCTTCCTGCTTATTTTATTCAGGACCATTTTATTTTTGCTTCAATACTTTTTATGCTTCATTCTATGACTTATGGCCTCTTTTTTATTCCTCAACTTTGATGCCTTACCTTAAAGGATATTCCTGCTTTTTTGTCTATTTTTATCTTTCTTTTTCTTGTTAGATCAGCTCTTTCAAAAAATCGAATAACTAACATAGCTCGATATAATATTATATTGGCAGACCATTTCCTTCATGAGCTATGAATACAGTCAGGTTTTCAACTGCTTTCCTTAAAAGTAAATCAATACCTCTATAATTAGAGCTGATACAACTTTTAGTCAATTTTGATATATTTTTGATTGCTACCTTTTCCATATCTACTTGAACCATAGGATCTAATTTAACAGCTTCCTAGTTGAATCCCATCAGCAAACAATAAATGAACAGGTATTAGGTAGTTAGAAGTTAGACAAATAGCTCTTAGCCGATTGGCCCACGACAAGTGGCAATTGTTTGGGTGAAAGTGTGGATACATGACTGTCTGGTTCCAGGATGAGGAGTCATTTTGGTAAATTAGTTTATTTTGGCAAAAAATATTCTCCATATTTAAGCCTGGCTTATCTCTTTATTCTGCTGATGAAGCTATTTGAGGTGATCTGAAATATTCCAAAAGAGACTGACAGTTTGATACTCTTGATTATTGTCTTTTCCCTCTAAAGATAAAGAGCCAATTATTTATTTTAAACTATGCTATGATTTGACTTTAAAAATTGATTCTTTTACAATAAACTCTTCAATTTAACATATGTCAGAAATTATCTGCTTTTGATATTTTTTTGCTTTGATCTCCCTCATGATTAATAAAATAGATACAATTGAGTCCTCATCTCGGATGTAGAATAAGGAGGTCTTGGTTTGATCAAGAATCATTTTTGAAATGTCAAGAACCTAAAATTTGGATAGTTATGCATAAAAGTGCATGACGTCTTTTTCATTGATCATAGCTCCTTTCAACAGCACCACAAATACCTGCTAAATATGTTGGTTGATCTTATGACGAATGACTGTTTGTTTATTGGAAGCCAAAGAAATCCAAAAACATTCAATAAAGTTCCAAAAATGAGGCAGGAATTAGATATTTTGCTCAATTACGAACTTTAGCTTAACCAATACATACTCAATGATTTTTAGATATTTGTCCACCAGCTACTTATTGTCTTTACCCTTTTCTGAAGGAATATGCAAATCTGCAATGATCAGATTGATGCATTGAATGAACCCTTCTATTGTGACTTTGAAGTCATCCTAACTTTCAATAATCTTCTGCTCAACATAAAACTTATCTGCCATCTAGCATACCTCATCGAGCTAGTTGAAATCCTTCCCTGATTCATAATTAATCTTGATGTTTGCCAGAATCCGAACTATTGTCGCTACACCAACTGAATTCAGAATGCTATAGAAGCCAAAAATAATATTGGAGCAAATTTGCATGCATTGACTCGCTTTTATTGCTTGGTTTATATTTTCAATATTGTTTGTGTTTTGCTGTAGTTCGGCGAGAATAGCATTTCTCGTTTTATGAGTCGGACATATCTAAATTAGAAATATTTTACAATGAACCAATACTGAAGCTCCATTATAAATTTTCTGATAGCCTGATCATTCGATCCTTTCTTGAATTTCAGAGAAGTGAGGTATCGGACAATCCTTATCACGCTCTTTATCAACCTTCGCCAGCGAAAAGCAAGAGAGTTCTACTTAGTTTATGCTAACTGAAATTATTCAGAATGAGAGGAAACTCCATTAAGAGTGTCATCAATAACATGCTTGCTGGGAGATGATTGAAATGCTTCCAGTCCTTTTCTCAAAAAGATCAGGCTGTTTTCTACATAAATACTATGCTACTTGTTAATTTTAGATAGTCTTCTTCGGTGATTTTGCTATAGTCATCAAAAAGTTTCTCAATTCTCAGGAAAGTACCCTCCCAAGTTATTTGAAAAGGTACTTTGGTCGAATAGAGATCTTCACAGACCTTCTGAAAGATATCTATCAAAATTATACCTCTATCTTCCTCCAGAACTAAAATCTAAGTAAAATAAAAGATACACTTCCATGCTGAAGAAGAAGGCAGATTCCTTAAAGAATGACATAAAATCTGGTTGTTCTTTGATAGTCATACAACACCTGAAAAACATTGAACTTTTTTCTGAAAGGAACCAACTAATCTTCCTCCCTGAGCTCAAGAGAGAGATATATTGAAAAATAGATAAACACTTTATAGCATTTAATGTAGTCCCACATTAGATTACGCTTACCTTGAACCTTCTCTCCATCCAATCTAATACATCCTAAGAAAACATCGTGAGGAAGAAGTTGAGGGTTAGCTGGAAATGAGTTTTAAAGAGATAACCTGTACATCTATACCAGTCCTTTAGCTATAAGTTCGTTTTGAGAGAGTTACTGCCATTGTAGAGTAGGAATGATCTTGACAGCCCTGCATATTATATCCCATGTGATGCTTCTGAGTGTGTTATCTTTGATCCACTGACATTTTTTCAGTACAACTGTAAATTACAGCAACTATGTCAGCAATTTTTCATTGATTTTGGGAGGATTGTGAGTAAATACAATATCAGTTAGTGTGAATATAGCACTGGCACTGATATTTTGAATTGGAACGTTGTCCAAGCAACATTTGAAAAAAATGCTGTAGAGACGTGTGATGAAGTGATAATCTGCTGTTGAGAGTAGTGTTGGCTAGACTATCGTATAAGCAGTCTGGACGATTCTCAGCTGCATAGTGACATCTTTGTGCTTGTTGCTCAGGAGAAACACCACATCTACGATCTCTTTGTTCACATGTTCAATATCTGCTAGGATTCCTGGGTATTACAGCAGTCTTTGGTATTTTTATTCAAAGAAGATCATTTTGAGGAGGGAGATAGATTTTGATATGATGCTGAGGATAAGTGCGCTGGTGCCTTTGAAATCGATTATTTATATGAGATGACTGAAGAGCTTGTTAGTTATGGGAAGAATGTCTCTAGGAGTGGCCAGAACAAGCTCGTTGATGAGGTTAGTATTGACCTTGATGAGGGCAAGGGTACATCTGTTGACGTTTTGGAATGTGGCCTTACAATTTTAGCCAGTAGTTGGAGGTCAGGGGTGATGTTATTGGCGATATTGGTGACCGTTCGTGCCAGTTCTGATTTAAGTTCTCCTTTCTCCTCCATATAATCAATCTATCAGAATAATTTAATAGAATAACGAACAAGATAAATCAAACATCTTCATCGATGCAATATTTTATGCCTTTCTAGCAATCTTAAATGTTTTTCGTCGAGCCTCACCTGACTGCCTTTTTGGTTGACCAGGTAGCGATTCTAGTTGTCCATTAGATAGCCGTTTTTATCAACGTAGTAGTGACCTACATCAAAATCAAGATACATGCTGATAAGATGATCTCCTCTTCGCCTTTTTTTCTTTGTTCGCCTGGCATCTTCACAAAGAACATCTATTTGTATTCGAGCATGACGGCTGGGAGTTGTGACTTGATAGCGCTTACTGAAAATTTATCTGAGTCAGGTGGAAAATACCTTCGAATTTAGATGGCTGATCAATTTTATTACTTATGCTCTTAACAGAGTCAGCTAAAAGAGTGAATCCCTATCCCATTTTCGACTCAATTTGTTTGATTTTACCCTCAAGCAAGAAGAAATCTTTTTGAAGTTCATTTATTTACTGATCTCTCTCTGTGAAGCTGCTTCTCCTTGTATCAGAGCTGTCATTGAGTTTGTTTGAGTTCATATTAGTTCTCATCTAATTATTGATTTGTTATTGCTTGATTCTGTGATTTTTCATATCCTCCTTGAGAGTTACCAGTTATTGCCTGAGCTGATTCATTTATTCCTTAAATTAAAGCTTGAAACCAGCGAAAAGTGAAGGAAGATACTTTTCTTTGAGCTGGCTGACTACTTCATTCACAACATTTTTATTATCGGTATTTTCAATGCCAGAAGTCCTCATTTTATCGTTTTTGGAAAAATTCTTAAACTCGTATTCAACTGGGGTATCGACACGGTGAAAGCTTGATGAATGTTTCATATTGGATGTGCTATTGCTATGCTGCAAAAGTTAATGATGGCTACCAGCTCGAGAGTCAAGATGGACAAAGGGAGCATGAGTAGCTGTTTGAGGTTGATATGTATTGAAGCTGACGTTATTATTGGCTCCTGTTCTGAATTGATACTGATTTCCAGTGCCAGGACCTGTATTTTACATGAGAGATCTTTTGAGGTGACCATAAGGAGGGTGTTCGTTAGATTGTTGGGGGTGCAGAGGAGGAGTAGGAGGGTAGTGTTCAGGGAGGAACATTGATTTTTGGAGAGGTCGATCACGTGGTGGAGGAATGGGTTATTTGGGAGTATGACTTTGCATGTTAATAATGATTAGCCTTAAAATATTATAGAACAGGAGCCTTCAGCCAATAGTTCAGATATATTAGCATAACAGTCATTGATTGGTATTTTCAACCCATTAAATCTAAGAGGATTGTTAATGCTTACCTGTCATATGATCCGTAATTTATTGATCTTTTGCTGACTCTTAGGTAGGCATTTGAAAGATACGAGGCTCATATGATATGGGAGATCAACTTAAAATCAAACAGAATGATTCCGGGGAATTATATAATTAAAACAAGCGCCAAATGGCATACTCCAACAAGAAAGAGTACAAACCTGTCAACGACCGAGCGATCATCCCTCTCACCCTCTACCAGCTCAACAACCAAGTCACTGACGACTCCCAGTTCGAAGGCCAAAACTTCTACACCGTTTCCATCGTCGGAAGACTCGAAAACTTCAGAAGATAAAACAACGCTAACATGTTCCTTTTCAACGACGGAACAGGAAACATCGAAGGAAGAATTAACCTGACTTCAGGAAAAATGCCTGCTTTTGCTTAGGGCACTACATATGAGGACAAGTACGGGGATTATTTTTTCGTGGTTTTGAAACCCAAATTCAGCGAGGGTGAACGAAAGTACTACATTCAGATGATTCGCGAGGTGACAAACTACAACATGATAGCTAAACATCTGAGTGACGTTATTCTGAGCTCTCTCATCAGAAAGAGGAATGCATGATCATCATGATTGATTATATTCGGTATTGAAATAAAAATGAAGGGTGATAAAAAAGGTGAGTTCACTCTCAAGCCTTCCTACATGAAGCTTACTCGCAAAATTGAAAAGTAACGTCTTGTTCGGATGGAATTGGACAACAGTCGGGAAGAAGAGCGTAGAAATAGTATCGCCAACAAAAGTTTAGGGTCAGTATTTCGGATCAAAACTGAAGCTAGTTAAATATGCAGAAGCAAAAAATAGTATTTTTCACTTGCCAAAACACATTCTCAGAATGGGTCTACTTAAAAATAATACGATATACCTAAGGGTTGCACACCATATCAGGCACGAAAAATAGCAGAAAGAAGCAAAACAACAAAGACCATAACTCGAATTCTAGAGAAAAGCAGAGTCGGCAGCAGACTAGATAATAGCCAGGACAGCTGTCTGGTTGTGAAGGAGATTCCAACGGGTCCTAAATGGTAAGAACAAAAACAGATCGATATCAGGGACACGGATACCACCGTTAAAGGAGATTAGATGCTTTCTTTACTCAGAAAATCTAACAGGAACTATAACCAACCAACAAGCACACTTTTGAATTCTTGGATTTTTGCTTGCAACTAGGAATTAAAATCGAGAAACATCAAGGAGCAACTGGCCAATAAAAAACTTGTCCTAAAGGAGTTATGGAAACTCAAGAACAATGTTGGCAATGATGCTGCAAATGGCTTGAAACTAGACTAAATTCAGTAACTCAAAAGTCTCTATCAGTAGAAAATGAAAGACAAGAATGATGTAAGATACAGAAAGGCTAGAATGTTTTAAAATCGTATTTAAGAGCTTTTACCAAGGCAAAATAGCATTCACTCCAAAAATAACAAAAAATCTACAAATCATCACCACTATCCAACTTAACCAGCCTTTAAGGTTAAGCCATGCACCCTATAGAGTAGCGCAGCTTTTCGAAGCGGAACCAAAACAATACACTGTTCTTCTTCTGATAAGAAGATGGATGTAATTAGATCATCGATCGTCAAAGGTAGTCCAAGAAAAGTTAACCGTTCTTGCAAAAGATTCAAAACTGAAGAGCCTTTGACTAAGGATGTTTGCGGCTGGGAATATTTCAACGATTTCTCCTAACGCGAAAATCTATTCTGATATCTTAATCTTATTCTTTTGTATCTACAATATAGAGGCAGGCAATTAATCATTTTCTCTTGTTCGGGTATAACTTGTCAAAGACCGTCACGTGAGTATTGATCCTATTTATCAAGTCATTGAGTCTGGATATTTCTTTTAAATGGTTGGTGGTATCCACTCTGTCCCATTTAACGACTTGAGGTCTATTCTTGGGCTGAAGCTTGTCTCTTCCATAAGCGTATGTTGTGCTTTGGTAGTTTCTTGGAGCAAGAAGGATTCTCTATGCAAAAAAATGATCTTGATGTAAGCTTTTTCGAGCTGAGGATGCTTTTGATTCATATTTGTGCAAATACGATGTTCCAGGGGAGTCTACGTATTCTTTAAGAGATTGAGATATCTTAGGAGCATGTCTGGAAGGAGTATCAATAGAGAATGAACTGATTTGCACGTTGTAATTAAAACGCCTACGTTAGGATGTAAAGAGCTCATTTGGAGTAGTCACTCGCAAATCAGAGCATTCTTGAGGCTTTTGAGGAGGTGTGCCTTGACTAGGGGTAGAAGGTTCGAATCCTTTATCATTGGAGAAAGAGATGTCAAGTGGATTAATATCCTAGACTTGTTCGCTCATTGAACTTGGATTTAAATATTAACAGCAACAATTTAAAGCTGATTTCATATAAAATAAGGATAACTTCAACATAACTTTGCAATAATGGCTAAGTTCCTTGCTAAACAGACTCTTTCTGTTCAAAGAAGGGAAAAAAAAAATTGTAGCAATGCTCCCTGAAATCGGCCAATCGAAATACCAGATCCTTAAGAATCAACTTTGGCCTTCCAAAATTGGTGGGAATATATAGATGTGGGCACATTTAGTCTTTAGGAGATAACATTATATAATCCTATTGAGATATGAATAAGACCGCCACAACTATTTCCTAAGGCAGCCTGCAAGATCTATACCTACAGAAGGGTCCTGCCAAAAACCATCTTTTTGTGCAGGTCTTGGCCTTCCAATTAAGCTAGAACAATCCGAAAGAGATCATGTAAATTTGTCATTAGGTAGTCTTCGCATTTCCGATAAATAAGCATTTCTCGACTGCATCCTAGTGGGCTCCTACTCTGTCTCTAACTCCAAAATTGTCACCACTGATTATTCGAATGCTGCCCAGACTATTAAACCTCTTGACTTCATCAAGGTCACAGATTATTTCTGCAAAACTGATCCTTCAAAGATCTGCCATCTTAGGATCATCATCAGGAAAATATAGCCAAGTGCCTCCTACAATCAAATAGTCGGTAAACCTGAATAAATCTCTCAACTTATCGAAAATAGGCAACTCAAAAATAACACCCATTCATATGATAATCAGTACCTCAATACTGCAGGAAGCCAGGATATTCCTATCAAAATTGAAGAAGGGGCATAACAGCCAACCTACCATTCGACTGAGAACAGCAATGGAAATGTTGCACATACCAATGGACACCAACAGAGTAACACACAAAAATCAGATGATCCTCTCACTCTCAACGATATAATGAATAACAAAGCGGGTTTCTTCATTGGCAGGCTTGTTAGATACAAGTTTGGATCAAAGGAAGCGAAAGATGGGCCCATGTCTTTCCTCTATTTAGGATTTTTGGATATTAATGGAGATATCGTGAGAGTGCATCTAGCTGGAAGGATCGCCATCAGATAATCAAGAGAGCTCAAAAAAGGAAAGGTTTACTTCATAAAAGGACTTTAACTATTCCATGGGGACAAATCCAAAGGTGGACCCCAGATCAGATTGAGATAAAAAGACTACAAAATTCAATAAATCCAAAACGAGGTCATCAAATCTCAATACAAAGACAAATATTATCGCTGGGAGCATGAAAATGAATGGATCGAAAGCTAAATGGTTGACGTGATTGGAGTTGTGTAGGAAATCGAAGACAAAATCACATACAAGAATGCCAACACTTTTCAGGAGCAAAGAGATGTGGTTCGGTTGATCATTAGAAACGCCTTCAAATCTGTTAAAATAAGCTTCTGGGCAGATCACATCAATCTTCTGAATAGCTACAATCTCAAAAAAAAACAGCCGATAATTATCGAGGACATCAAAAAGAAAAAAACAGTTTTCTTGGATTTCATATCCGAATCCAACATCATCGTCCTCGATGAATAGTCAGATCTTAGAGATGAATTCCAACATTTTTTCCCTCCAGCTCAGGAAGCTCCTGAACCCACTAATGTTAAGTAACTTCTGGATGTCTATGACATTGAACCTTTCAACACAAAAGTTCGAACATTGAAGTAAGTCATTTGTTATGTAGGTTAACAATCGCAAATGTGAATTGGAAGTGGATTATTTACAAGATGTGTAATGACTGCAAGAAGAAGGTGGAGAAAAGCATAGCTGCCTGTGGAGAGTGCAAACAGGATCACTTCAGTTATAAGTATAACTGTTCTATTGACCTTCACGATGAATCAGGAACCATTACCTGCATTGCTTTCGACCCCATTTGTCAAAGGTTATTTGGTAAGAATTTCTTTAATTTAGACCAATCTGCAAACGAGTTCAGTGCCCTTAACGAAGATCAAATCAAAGAGATTGTACAAGGAATTATCGGCTAAGAATTCAAAGTCAGCATTGAAAACAAAAACAACAGAATGATAATTCGAGGTCTATAGAAATAGTGCAAAGACAACATGACATAAATTGTGAACTCAGAAGTGAAGACCAAGGTTGAAAATTTAGCAAGAGAGGAAGAGCAAGAAGAGGAAAGGAATGAATGATTTGGATAGATGATGCTTATCTAATCACAACAATTTCTAACAGTAGTAAGTAGCAGTATTGGCCTTCTTTACTTCTTCTTATGTAGCATTGCCAGTCAACACACAACAGGTCTCTATCCCGCAACTACCTCCGAATTAAATATCGGTTTCAAGGTTGTCTCCAATCATTAGGCATTGCTCTTTTTGGACTTTGTGAGCCTATATGAGATAGTTCAGAATAAAAGTGTTTGGCTTTCCGACCACTTCAGCTTTCACTCCAGAGGCTGACTCGAGACAAGTTAACATACTTCCATTCCCTGGCACTTTAAACCCTGCTTCCATTGTGAATTTATCAGGATTTGTTCCAAGTAGCTTAGCCCCTCTTTGCAGATGAAAAGAAGCCAATGCTAACCTCGTGAAGCTCATCTCGTAATCATAGCCAACAACAACTACATCAACTTCTTTATCTATTAACTTCACAATTTCAGGAATTTCGTGGATATTTGTTTTGTCTGTATAGTGCCAAACATTTGCCCCAGTTTATCTGATCTCATCTGCTAAACATTTTGCACCGAATACTAGAACCTTTCGAGCATTGTGGTAATGCTTTTTGATGTAGAGAGCAGTCATAAAGGCACTCGGAATTATCTGCATTATATCTATCATACCTGCTCAATCTCAGCATCGAAATCGAATGATTTGAACTTGTCTTTGAGCATGGCTCTATTTCTGAGACTACTGTTTGTCAGAAAAAACATTCTTTTGTTTTAATTTCTGAGATATTTTAGTGCCTCGATGCCTCCTTGGATCTTTTATTTGCCTTTCCACTGAATGAATCAAATATTTACGATTACACCATCGAGGTCAAAGAAGAAGATGGAGTATTTTTGGGATATTTCCTTGAGGGAGCCTATCTTAATACTCATAACTTATTAGAAGAGTGTATATAAGACCAAAATCAACATCCCTCTTCCATCTAACTAAAAGATGCAACCTCTTCTAAACTAATTGAATGCCCTTACTTTATGAGACTGAATATAGCTGGAGTTTATTTATAGGGTAATATATTGTTTGTTGATTGTACTTTTTTTGAAAGGATATGGCCAGAGGAAACAAGAAGAAAAATTAAAAGAAACCTGCAGAATAAAAAACAACTACAGAAAGCACCCTGCCAACAGAAAGTGATGTCACTGTTCAAAAAGAGCCAGAAGTCAAAGAAGAAACACCAGAAAATGTCCAAGAAGCTCCCAAAATTTAAGCAACTCCTGAGGAGAACACTGAAGGAAAGGAATAAGATAAAGTTGATCTTGTTGAGGCAATTGCTAAACCTGACGAACTGGGAACTCTCCCTGTTGAAAATCAACTTTCCTCGCTCCCATCTCCAGTGACCTAAAACTAAATTACTAATTCTGCTGAAGGGTCAGTTCAAAATCGAGAAGAAAATAAACCTGAATAAAAATAGGTTGATGAGAAATAACCGGAACAAGAAGTTCAACAGCATATTTAATAGCAAGTCCCAAAAACAGTATAAATTTAAGCTCCAAGTATCTCTGAATCTGAGAAACAGCCTGAAGAGTCAATTCATAATCAAGAAGAAAATAAACCCGAAGAAAAATAGGCTGATGAGAAGCAACCGGAGCAAGAAGTTCAACAGCAGCTTTAATAGCAAGCCCCATAAGCAGTATAAATTACAGCTCCAAGTGTTTCTGAATCTAAGAAGCAGTCTGAAGAGTAACCTGCTAAAGTGGAGGAAAGTTTTTAGTAGTCTGTCAAAGTGACATAATCAGTAGAAGTCTTGCAAGAATCTGTTTCCCAGTAAACAGAGCCGCAAGTATAATAAAAACAGGCAGAGCCTCAAATATCAGAGGAACATCAAAAACAAGAGGAAATTCTGGAATAACCACCAAAATCATAGGAGAAACAAGTTGAGGAACCCGCTCCTCCAGCAGAAACTACTTTAATCGAATAAAAGGAATTTTAGCCTCAAGTTGCTGCAACTATAGAAGAGAAAATTCCCTAGGAATAACATCGCAAATAAGAAGAAAA
>Ga0100402_1005903_pt1 | contig 12335 bp, 9 predicted proteins | sample CryGeyme20150102_FD_80419 | JGI IMG/M metagenome (GOLD analysis project Ga0100402, IMG submission 80419) | Groundwater microbial communities from Crystal Geyser aquifers in Utah, USA - Crystal Geyser metaG 2015-0102 | ecosystem: Environmental > Aquatic > Deep subsurface > Groundwater | place...
ATGAGTTTAAGAAAAAAATCGAACAAGAATTGAAAGGACAATATGTCATATCTTGATCATACATACGCTGTTATCTTAGCCGGAGGTGGTGGTACTAGACTTTGGCCAAAATCTAGAAAAAAGACTCCGAAACAATTTCTAAGACTAATTGGTAAAGATACCATGATGCAAATAGCTGCAAACAGAATCTCAAAGATGATTCCATGGGAAAGAGTTATTGTTGTAACAAATGAACTTTACAAAGATGAAGTTCATGAACAACTTCCAGAAGTACCTTTACTCAACATTATTGCTGAACCGGCAAAAAGAGATACTGCTTTAGCAATGCTAGTTGGTGCTATGTATGCCAAATCACTTGATGATGATGCTGTGTGTATTAATATGGCTTCAGACCATATTGTTACTGATGAAGCTGAATTCATGAGAGTAATGAAACATGCAGCTCAAACTGCTGCCGAAAATGATTACCTTGTTACAGTTGGTATTTCACCAACTAGACCAGCAACCGGATTTGGATATATTAAAATTGGAGATGATCTTAAAAAACTTGGTCAAGGCCTTTCATTGTTTAGAGTAGATAGCTTTACTGAAAAGCCAAACGAAGCAACCGCAAGAGCTTTCATTTCTACTGGTAAATATTTTTGGAACGCAAACATGTATGTTTGGTCTAGTGCTGTTTTGCAAAGAGCTTTTCAAACACATTTACATAAAATGTATGAACAAACAGTTTCACTTGATGAACTCAAGGGCAAAGCTTTTCATGATGCATTAAATAATATTTATGATCAAGCAGATGCAATTTCAGTTGATTATGCAATTTCTGAAAAAGCATCTAATCTTGTTCTGATCCCTGGAGATTTTGGCTGGGATGATGTTGGAGATTGGAAAGTCGTTTATGATTTAGAAACAAAAGATTTAGCTGGAAATGTGGTCATAGGAGACGATGCAACTAAAAAAGTTTTAGCTATTTCTTCACAAAATAATCTAATTCATGCTGATGGCAAATTAGTTGCTATGGTTGGAGTAAATAACATGGTTGTCATTGACACAGGTGAAATTTTGATGATAATACCTAAGTCTCAAAGCCAAGACGTTAAAAAATTGGTTGAAAGACTCAAAGAGGAAGATAAGAAAGAATACTTGTAATATGAACTACGCTCAACAAAAAAGAATCTTAGATATCACTGTAGCATTACTATTAATGATTATGTTTTTACCTATCTGGATTATAGTGCCAATTATGATCTTTATTGATTCTGGCACCCCAATCTTATTTAAACATAAAAGAGTTGGTGTTGGTGGAAAACAATTTGAACTTTTTAAATTCAGATCAATGGTTCCAAACGCAGATGATATTCTACATAAACATAATAAAGAACTTTTAGAACAATTTAAAAATGGCGATTGGAAACTGGAAAATGACCCAAGAATTACAAAACTTGGTAAAGCATTAAGATCTTTAACTATTGATGAATTCCCACAACTATATAATGTAATCAGAGGTGAAATGAGTATGGTAGGTCCAAGAGCATATGTTAAAAAAGAACTTGATGAACAAACAAAAAAATATCCAAAAACAAAAAAATACCGAGATTTAATCCTATCAGTTAAACCAGGAATCACAGGTCCATGGCAAACATCTGGAAGAAATGAAGTTCCTTTTGATGTTAGAGCAAAGATGGATGCTGCATATGCACAAAAGAGTTCTATCTGGAATGATATTATGATATTGTTCAAAACTCCTCAAGCAATGATTTCGAAGTGGTAATCACTAATTAATTTTTGTTATACTATAGAATATGCTAAAAAAAGATAATCCTGTTGATTCATTTGACTATGAAATTGATTCAAAAGAAGCAACTACTAATGATGAAACTTTACAGTTAACATTCAAAAAGAAAATAACTAATTTAATAGATGAATTAAAGAAAAAACCTGCTTTAATTATTGCACTAGTGTTTCTAGTCATCTTAACATTAAGCATGACCATAATGGGTGTTTATACTTACTCAGTTGCAAAACAACTACAGGCTCAGGCTTTACCACTAAAAGATGAAGCGAGAAAATTTTATGAATTATTTAAATCACAAAATTTACCTGAAGCTGAAGTAGTATTAAACCAAATTGATTCAGATTTCCAGGAAGTAAAATCAACCTATCAAAAACTTAGTTTCTATTCAAAACTTCCAATTGCAAGTAATTACTATAATGATGGACTTCATGGAATCAACGCAGCACAGGCTGGCATTGATACAGGTAAAAAAACAATTGCAGCCATTACACCATACGCAGATGTTCTTGGTTTTTCAGGAGCAGAATTTACTGGAGGTACAACAGAAGATCGTCTCAAAGTAATCCTTGAAACTCTTGAAAAGATCTCACCAATTTTAGATGAAATTGGCATAGAACTTAATACAGCAAAAGATGAATTGGCTATGATTGATGCTAAAAGATATCCTGAGTCAATAAAAGATATTCCTGTTAGGGAGTATGTTGTAACTGCTCAAGATTTAAGTGCAGGAGCAGCAAATGCCTTATCTGAATACCGACCAGTAATTGAACAACTTCCAAGTGTAGCGGGTGCAGGTGGAGAACAAAAAGAATATCTAATTCTTTTCCAAAATGATAATGAATTAAGACCAACTGGTGGTTTCTTAACAGCTTACGCCATAATTAAGATTCAGGATGGAAAAGTTGAAGCTCAAAAATCAGATGATATTTATGAATTAGATCAAAAGTTCAGAAAAAATATTCCTATTCCTGAAGAACTTGGTAGATACTTAACCACAGAAAAATATTGGAATCTGCGTGACATGAATATTTCTCCTGACTTTAAAGTATCTATGGATACCTTCTATGAAAACTATCAAACAGTTCCTGGAGAGCCAGAAGATATTGATGGAATTATTTCCGTTGACACTCATTTCTTAACAAATCTAATGAACGTACTTGGACCAGTTGAAGTTCCAGGATATGGAACTTTCTCCGCAGAGAATGATCCAAGATGTGACTGTCCGCAAATAATTTATGTCTTATCGGAAATTATTACTAAACCAGTTAACTATGTAAAAGAGGATAGAAAAGGTATTTTAGGCCCGTTAATGAGAGCATTATTAAGCAAAGCCTATGCAGCTGAAAAACAAACCTGGCCAGAGCTCTTTAAGACAGGATTTGAAAGTATTCAAAATAAACACGCTCAGTTCTACTTCTTTGATGAGGATACTCAAAAAGCTGCTGAATTAGCTGTTGTTGCCGGCAGAATGAATCCTCCAGAAAATGGAGAAGACTTCTTGGCAATTATTAATGCTAATCTGGCCGGAGCTAAATCAAACTTATTTGTTAGCTATGATGTTAAACAAATCATTGCTGAAGCTCCAGTTGATGGGATGTTAACCAAAACAGTTGAAATTACATATAAAAATAACCATAAGGCAGATAACTGTAATTTAGAAGCTGGGCTACTTTGTCTTAATTCAACTTTAAAAGACTGGACAAGACTCTATGTACCACAAGGTTCACAACTAATTGAAGCCAATGGTTTCTTAGAAGAGGCTAAAGTTTATGATGAAAATGGCTTTACAGTTATTGATGGCTTCTTTACCCTAGAGCCACTTGGATCTGCGAAACTATCTTTCACATATAAAGTGCCTTACACAGATACTCAAGATTATAAAGTTAATCTCTGGAAACAAGGTGGAATTGAATCATTTGAAAACTTGATGGACGTGACTGGTGGACAAGAAATTATCAAAGTTTCAAAAGATACTAGCTACGAAACCTTCTTTTAAGAGAACTTTGGATTTGATAGTTTAACTACAGACATAAAGTCTTCATTATCTCGACCTAGTGACATTAGTATTGTTTTAATTCTAACAATATAGTCAATAGCTTGTTCTCGGGAAATTTCTGAAAATCTGCAAATAGATTTAGGTCCACCTAAATTTTGAGCAGTTGTGTGAGAAACATATCTTTTATCAGAATCATTGGTATATGAATTTATGTTTGTTATTTGTTGATCATGTTTTCTTCTACTTTCTCTTGTGGAAGGTCTAAAAACAATATGATAACTTCCCTGATCTTCTAGAATTAGAGGACATCTATTACTAGATATAAGTTTTGTTAATCCTTTTTTTGTTGATACTAGCTTTAGATAATCAGAGGTTGGAATGGAGTCCATAGTTTTTACACCAACTAAAACTCTAGCTAATCTTTCAGGATAAGTTTCTTTTCTTCTCCTGGTTCTTTTTTCTTTTTTTGAAGCTTCTGTTTCAATATTTTGCATAATAAGCCTTTACTAGATAACTATATACGTACCTATATATGGCATAATAATACAAAGAATACATTTCGTCTATACTTACTCAAAAAAACGTTTTATAGTTGAATAGTGAAGGATAAATCATTTTCAACAACTGCAATTGTTCTCAAACGTGTTAACGTAGGAGAAACAGATAGAATTATAAACCTACTTACTCAAGAGTATGGAAAATTTACTGTAGTTGCCAAAGGTGTTAGAAAAATGAAATCAACTAAAAGAGCATTTCTTGAACCTGGCAATATAATTAAAGCATATTGCATTAATACAAAATCACTTCCCTTACTAACCCAAGCATCTCTAATTGAAGATTGTTCACAAATGCAACAAAGCTTAGCAGCCTTTAGATCACTAAATCAAATGTTGGAAATCTTTGAAAAGTTATTTGTTGAAATGGAATTAGAGTTAGAAATATTTAACGAAATTATCTTATTAAGAAAAAGAATAATTACCGGCAAAGCACCATCTAGTTATGTCAGAGATACTTTAAGTAAGATAATTGTTAACATGGGATTTCAACATCCAAAAGATTCTAAATATAAAAATATTTCTGACTACATTTCAGCATTGTCAGATAGTAAAATGAAAAGTTATCAATACTTACAAGTAAAAATATGAAACAAAAACTCGTTCTCTTCATCCTTGCCTACTTTAGATTATTTGCAAAGCTTCAACTACTAAAAATTAAACCAATTATTATTGGTGTTACAGGTAGTGCTGGAAAAACTAGCACAAGAGATGCTATCTATGCAGCAATTAAAGATAATTTTATAGTTAAAGTAAGTTATAAAGCTAACTCAGAAAGTGGTATTCCTCTTAACATCCTAGGACTTACACCTAATAATTTTTCTATCACTGAATGGCTAAAACTAATGATATTGTGTCCTGTTAAATTGATTACCAACTGGGATAAATACGATGTTTACTTAGTTGAAATGGGAATAGATAGTCCCTTACCACCTAAGAATATGGAATATCTACTTACAATATTTAAACCAAATATTAGTGTGTTACTTAATGCTGCACCAATGCATTCACAACCTTTTGATTTTTTAGTTAAAACAACTAATCAAACAAAAAGAGCGGTAGAAATTACAAGATTAATTGCTCAAGAAAAAGGTAAGATTATTACACAAATAGATGAAAACCAAACAGCAGTGGTTAATATTGATCAACAAGAATTAGTTGAACTTCTACCGAATGTAAAAGCAAACCTAGTAAGTTTTGGTGAAAGTAATGATGCTGATATTGAAATTGAAAATTATGAAATTAATAACAATGGGACTAATATTTCCTATGAAGTTAATAGTAGTGTTTTTACAATAAGCTTTAAGAATCAACTTTTAGCAAAACATTTTGAACATACATTTGCAGCAGCAATTGGGGTTAGTCTTGCACTTGGATTAAAAATAAAAGATATAAAAAATAGTCTTGAGAAAAACTTCAAACTTCCACCAGGAAGATCGTCATTAATTAAGGGTATTAATGATAGTCTTATTATTGATAGTTCATATAACTCTAGCACTAAACCAGCAATTGATATGTTGAATTTACTCTATCAACTTAAAGGTAAACACAAGTATGCACTTCTTGGCGATATTAGAGAATTAGGAGAGGTTTCAAAAATAGAACACCAAAAAGTTGCCAAAAAAGCCATTAGTGTTTGTGACCAAATTTTTTTAATTGGCCCACAAATGAAAGAATTTGCACTACCAATAATAGAACAATCAAATATTCCTGTAAAATGGTTTAAGAATGGCTATTTAGCAGCAGACTATATTAAAGAAATGATTAAAAAGGATGATATTATCCTAATTAAAGGTTCTCAAAACACTTTATTACTTGAAATTGCAGTAGAAAAACTGATGGTAAATCCAAATGATTCAGCAAAATTACTAGCAAGAAGAGGAGCTTTTTGGGATAAAAAAAGAGCTGAACTCGAGAGCTAGATTTAGCTAATCTTTATATATCAAAGTGTATTTATTGACATAAAAATGGTATAATCGCCATTCGTTTATGAAAAAAAATACACAAATAAAAAATAAATTAATAAGTATCTTTTCAACAATTGAAAGTAAAGCTAAGAAAAAACCATTTGTTTCTCTATTTATTATTCTTGGATTACTACTCATTACAATTGCATTTAGTAACTATCTAAAAAAACCAGCTGCTGTTGAAGAATCTACCTCAGAACCAAAAGTTGTTTCAATTTATTCTATTGGTGAAGCCCCAAGAATTGAAGTTTCTGCAAATGTTCAACAAACACAAGTTATTACAATTGTTTCATTAGTAGGTGGAATTGTTAAAAATATTTCAGTAGAAGTTGGCCAAAGTGTAAATACAGGTCAGACAATTGCCTCACTAAGTACTGATTATTATGGAAATAATGCATCCTGGATCCAAAAACAATTAGCACAAACTCAATATGACAATGTTTTAGATACATATGAAAATCAAAAAGAAATAATTAGTAAGCAAAAAGACTTAGCCAACTTACAAGCAGATAATGCTAATGAATTAAGACAAATTGCTAATGATAGTATTGATGAAACAAAGCAACTTCTCGAACTTAATGAAAGTATCTTAAGTGGTATTGATTTGGCAATAACTAATGCAACTAATAGTACTGAAGTAAGCCAATTAAATGCTCAAAAATCACAACTATTAGCTGGAATAAATCAGATTAGATCTGGATTAAGACAAGCAAAATATCAAGGAAGTGACAATACCCCACTAAGTCAACTTGCTGAATTAACTAAAGAAATGACATTTGAACAAATTTCCATACAGGAAAAAGCTTTAGAGATGAGTGTAACAATAAGTGAACTACAACTCAAACTAGCTAAAATCCAAGCTGCAACAATGTTCCCAGGCTCTCCAGTCTCAGGTACAATCGAAAGAATTTTTGTAAAACGAAATCAAATGGTTTCACCAGGAACTCCAATTGCAACAATCAAAGCAAATACTGGCGCTACCCAGCTTATTGCCAAAGTCTCAAAACAGACTGCGAATAAAGTAAGTCTAAGTGAAGCTAGCAAAATCTATATAAATGACCAAATAATCGATATCTATCCTGATTATGTTTCATCAGTTGCAACAGATGGTTCATTATTCACAATTACTTATACACTTGCGAATGAATATTCAAATTCATTGACTAATAATGGACAGGTGGTTATTTCAATTCCATTAGGATCAGCTGATACTACTAGTGTATCAACATACCTTCCACTTGAATCAATTCACCAGTCAGAACTTGAATCAACAATCTTTGTTCTTAATGATAATACTGTAATTAGTAAAACAGTTGAACTTGGTTCAATTGATGGTAGATTTGTGAACATTACAAATGGCTTAAATACCGGAGATATGGTGATCTTAAATAGAGATGTTATCGAAGGTGAAAAAGTAACTATTAAATAGTTATTTAAATTAAAATGAAAAATAAGATTACTTCATATATTGACCAGCTTTCTTTTGATAAAAAATTATCAGAAATGAAAATTGTAAGTTACCTCACAAATGTAAGACTAGTAATGTTATTTATTATTGGAATTGTTACATTTGGATTATTTAGCTTCTTCACCTTACCTAGAAGATTAAATCCTGAAATTAACATTCCAATTGTCTCAGTTATTACCACATACCCGGGAGCTGGTCCAAAAGAAGTTGAAAAGTCTGTTACACAACCTATAGAAAATAAACTTCTTAATGCAAAAGATTTAAGTAATTTAAGCTCAAGCTCAAGAGAAAATGTTTCTATTATTACAGCAGAGTTTAATTCCAATGTAACTGTTGATGTAGCAAGAGATGAAATTCAAAAACTTGTTTCACAGGTAAACGATCTTCCAGAAAACAGCCTTGAACCTACTGTGCGTGAACTGGACTTTGAAGATGTTCCAGTTTGGCAGTTTGTATTAACAACTAATAAGTCCAGAGCAACTCTTGAGGAAGCAGCTTATATTTTACAAACTGAACTAGAAAATCAATCACAAATTGATAGAGTTGAAATTTCAGGAATTGAAGAAAAAGAAATACAAGTTGTTTTAAACGAATCAAAAATAATTGAATATGGCTTGTCACCAATTCAAATAATGAATATTATTAAATCTAATGCCAGTTCTCTACCAGCTGGAAGAGTAGAAACAAGCACAAATAGTTATGCACTTTCTCTAGGTAGTGGAATAAAAGATATTTCTTCAGTCAGAAATCTAAAAATTAATTTAAGAGAGACTTTAGTAACTCTTTCTGATATTGCTGATATTTCATATAAAAGTGCAAATAATCAAAGTAGAAGCTATATCTCTACACAAGACTTTGAAAACCAAGAAGCTGTTACTATCTCAGTTTATAAAACTAAATCAGCCGATATTAGCAAATCTCAAAATCAAGCAGAAAATGTAGCTTTAGATACTATTAAACAATTTGATAATGTAGTTGAAATCATTGACATTGAAAACATTGCAAATGATATTGATGATCAGTTTAGTGAACTATATTCAAACTTTTCTAGCACTATCTTCTTAGTCTTTGCAACCTTGTTTATATTCTTAGGCTTAAGACAAGCATCAATAGCTTCAATATCAATTCCCTTAACATTTTTAATTTCATTTGGAGTTATGGGAGCTACCGGACAAACACTCAACTTTCTTACTCTTTTTAGTTTGCTTTTAGCACTAGGTCTTTTAGTTGATGATGCAATTGTAATTATCTCTGCAGCAACTACCTACTATAAAACTGGAAGATTTAATCCAAAAGAGGTTGGTCTATTAGTATGGAGAGATTATCTTGTACCAATCTGGACAACTACTATTACGACTGTATGGGCTTTTGTACCTTTACTATTATCAAGTGGAATTATTGGGGAATTTATTAAACCAATTCCAATTGTTGTTTCAACAACATTATTAGCATCAACAACTGTGGCAGTTTTAATTACCTTGCCATTAATGATGATTTTATTAAAATTTAAAATACCAAAACGTGTAACTACCTTTCTAAAAGTCCTTGTCTTAATAGTTGCACTAGTTGTTTTATTCAATCTTACTAAAGGACAACCTCTAGCTATCTTAATTTATTTGCTTTTTGCAATAATGTTTGGAATTGTAATGCGTTGGAAACAAAAATTAATTGAGCCAATTAAAAATAAACTAAATAATAATACAATAAAAAAGAATATCTCAATAATTAAAAAATTTGCAGACTCTGGATTTATTAATATTGAACCTGTTAGTCAAAAATATAAAACTGTTTTAACTAAGATTCTTAATTCAAAAAAATTAAAAAAACAAATTGTCTTGGCAGTTATAATTGTTTCCATTTTTTCATATGCACTTTTACCTTTAGGATTTATTAAAAATGAATTTTTCCCTAAGGTAGATAGTGAATTAATTTTTGTTACTCTAGAGCTTCCTAATGGAAGTAATCTTCAACAAACGGAACAAAAATCTCTTGCCATTGCTAAAGAACTTCATCAACTAAAAGAAGTAACTATTACCAATCTTCAAATCGGACAAGCAAACAGATCTCAAGGAGCAAGTGGTTCAAGTGGTGCAGGCGATAATCTATCTGCCATTAGTTTAAGACTTATTCCAGAAAAAGACAGAGAAAGAAATTCTGATCAAATATCCCAAGATGTTAGAAAAATAATTGCCGAACACCAACTCACTTCAAGTGTTTATACAGAAAGTGGTGGTCCACCAGCTGGAAGTGATGTAACTGTAAAGATTGTAGGTGATGATTTATCTGAACTTCAAAGTATTGCTAATAATATTGAAACTAAACTTAAATCAGTTGATGGTGTATTTAATATTGAAAAATCTGTTAAGCAAGGCAACAGTAAAATCGTCTTTAATCCTGATCTCAATCAATTGAGCAAATACAATATGACTAATCAAGAACTTGGATTATGGATGAGAACAGCGGTTAGTGGCTTTGATTTATACGAAGCTGACTTTGATGAGTACAATCAAAAAACAAAAATTAAACTATATCTATTTGATGATCTGCTAAAGCCTGAAGAAATTTCAAACATTCCTGTGCTTACCCAATCAGGTGCAGTCCCAATCAACGAACTGGGTGAGCTCACAATAGAAGCAGCACCATCAGTTATCACTAGAGAAAATGGTAAAAGAACTTTAACAGTTTCAGCAAGTGTGAGACCTGGATTTAATTCAAGTGAAATTAATTCAAATATTCTAGAATATGCTCAGTCATTAGAACTTAAAAGAGGCTACTCATTTGCAACTGGAGGAGCAAATGAAGAAAACATTAAATCTGTTCAATCCATTATGCAAGCAATGTTGTTATCAATTATTTTGATTCTTGCAACTATGGTTATCCAACTTGGTTCATTTAGGCAAGCAGTGATTGTTATTCTAGTAATTCCACTAGCTATTTCTGGCGTTTTTATCTTATTTGCTTTAACTGGAACCCCATTATCATTTCCAGCTCTAATTGGTGTTTTGGCCTTGTTTGGTATTGTTGTGAACAACTCAATTATGGTTGTAGACAAGATTAATCAAAATATGGCAATAGGTATGAAACAAAAACCCGCAATTGCTGATGCAACAGCAAGTAGAGTAGAACCTATCTTCTTCTCATCACTTACAACTATTATTGGATTAATTCCAATCACCCTTTCAGATCCAATCTGGCAGGGCTTAGGAGGGGCAATCATTGCAGGACTACTATTTTCAGGATTAATTATGCTACTAGTCATTCCAGTAGTATATGATTATTTTTATCCAAATAACTAATTAGACTTTTATTATAAGATATTCTATGTTAGAATAACAATCTATATGAAAAAATTATCACAAATTGAAGCTAAAAACACACCAAATAATAATGAGGCTAGAGTTAGTAATGAAAAACTTGCTAAAATGCTACCTCTTCACATAAAAAGCAAACTTAGAAAACTAGGAATTAAACCTGAAAGATTTGTTTATGATTTAAGATCTCAAATAGATAGCTTAAGATCATTAAAATCAGCTAAAATGTCTAAACCTTCTTTTAACAAAGAAGTAGAAGATTTTTTTGACCATTTGCAGAATACAGGTTCCGGAGATAATAACCTTTTTATTATGGTAAAGAATTTAGCAAAAGAAGATAGTAAATTGCACATGTTAATAAGAATGTTTAATGTATATCAAGGAAATCTAGAACTATAATATTCATTTCTAAAATCGTGATATAATATTTTTACAATTAAATATTTTTTTGTTTCCCCTTGGCAAGGTGAGATCATTTCAAAAAAAACAAAATAATAAAGTGCGTTTTATAACGAACTAGGGTGGAACCGCCCGGTAGGGTCCCTAACACATTTGTTGTGTTATAGGGATTTTTTTATTCATTCTCCTCAAACACAAAAAATGTTGTTAATATAACTATTAGTACTTATGTACTAAAAAGGAAGCTATGGAACAAAACATCAAACAACCAACTCTAGAAGAAATTGTCAGCCTTTGTAAAAGAAGAGGCTTTGTTTTTCAAACCTCTGATATTTATGGTGGGCTTGCTAATTCATATGATTATGGACCACTTGGAAGTCAACTTCTAAAAAATATTAAAGATGCGTGGTGGAAAAAATTTATTAGTACAAGAACCGATATGGTCGGTCTTGATTCACAAATTCTTTTACATCCAGAAACTTGGGTTGCTTCAGGACACGTTGGTTCTTTTTCAGATCCTCTTGTTGATGATCTTGTTAGCAAAAAAAGATTCAGAGCAGATCATTTAATTGAAGGATGGATTGAAAGACAAAAATCAAAAGGCTCAACTCAATTTGATAATTTTGTTGTCGAAGATTTGTCAGTTGAAGAGATGGGTAAATTCATTCAAGAAAATACTATTAAAAGCCCAGATGGAAATGAGGTTAGTTTACCAAAATCATTTAACCTTTTATTTGAAACAGCAATTGGTACAGTTTCTGGTGAGAAGTCAAAAATTTACTTACGTGGTGAAACAGCCCAAGGTATTTTTACAAACTTTAAACAAATTTTAGATTCAAGTAGAGTAC
>Ga0100402_1005904_pt1 | contig 12335 bp, 14 predicted proteins | sample CryGeyme20150102_FD_80419 | JGI IMG/M metagenome (GOLD analysis project Ga0100402, IMG submission 80419) | Groundwater microbial communities from Crystal Geyser aquifers in Utah, USA - Crystal Geyser metaG 2015-0102 | ecosystem: Environmental > Aquatic > Deep subsurface > Groundwater | place...
CCCGCCACCAGGGTGTCGCGGATGTGCTCGGCGAAGCTATCCTGGCTGGAAAACACGGCGGCGATGCCGCCTTGTGATTTGGCGCTGGCGCTGTCGCCGAAGGCCTTTTTGGTGATCATCAGCACCTTGGTTTGTTTCGGCAGGGATAAGGCCAGGGTGCAGGCCGCGAGACCGGAACCGATGATGAGTACGTCGTAATGCTGCATGGTTTGGCGAGGTTGGGAACTTCTAACGAATTCGAGGGGTCTGTCAGGCATTATTGCCGGGTCATGACGGTTATACTAACCCGATTCCGAACCAAAAAGGGTTAGGCCATTGGCGGGATGGCTGCCAATGGCGTGAACGATGAGCGAGCAAGATATAGACCGGCAACTGGTGGAAAGGGCGCGGCAAGGCGATAAACGCGCCTTCGAGATGCTGGTGGAGAAGTATCAGCGCAGGCTGCTCCGCCTGCTGTCGCGCATGGTGAAAAATGCGGAAGAAGTCGAGGATATCGCCCAGGAAACCTTTATCAAGGCCTACCGGGCGTTGCCCAACTTTCGTGGCGATGCAGCCTTCTATACCTGGCTGTACCGGATCGGCGTCAACACCGCCAAGAACTATCTGGCCGGCCGCAAAAAGACCATGCCGACGCTCAGCGATCAGGCCATGGGCGACGACGACGAGCCGGATGAGCGACTGGTGGTTCAGGACCTCAATACGCCGGAGACGGCGTTGATGTCCAAGCAGATCGCCTTGGCGGTGAACGAGGCGGTCGATGCCCTGCCGGAGGAATTGCGTTCCGCCATCACCTTGAGGGAGATGGAGGGGCTGAGTTATGAGGAGATCGCCGAGTCGATGAACTGTCCCATCGGCACGGTTCGCTCCAGGATTTTTCGGGCACGTGAAGCCATCGCCGCAAAGTTGCGGCCGATGCTCGGCACGTCCCAGGACACGAGGTGGTAATAATGACAATGGCACAAGCACACAAATGGGCGCCGCCCCAGGACGCGACGGCAGACGCCTGGCTATCCGCCCTGATGGATGGCGAATTGGACGACGATGAGGCCGGCCGGGCGATCACTCGGCTGGGCAAGGACGCGGGCGCTATGCGGATATGGTCGGAATATGGCCTGATCGGCGACGCGCTGCGCGGCTGCGTTCAGGACACGGCCAGCCTGGATCGGCGCGTCAAGGTCGCCCTGGCGGCCGAGCCGACCGTTCTGGCGCCACTGGCAAAATCGCATCGACAGCCGGTCTACTGGGTGGCTGCGGCGGCCGTCGTGGCGGTCATCTCCTGGACCGTCGTGAGCATGGCGCCGAATAACCCAGGCGTGCCGGTTGCCGTCAACGGTGCGCCGAATGCGCCCCAGATGGTTGAGGATGAGCGGGTTCGGCCGACCTCGGCCCAGGATATGGCGGCGAACGAGGTGGCGCCTTACCTGGTGGCGCATCAGGACTATGCCTTCACGGTGGCTGGTGCGCCGGATATGAATATCACCCCGGTTTCTCTATCCGGTGACGCTCGATGAAATGGTTGTTTTGTCTGCTGGCGATCATGGCCACGCCGGTTTGGGCCGGTAGTGCGATCCCGGATTCGGAGGCGGTTTCGTGGTTGAGGCGCATGTCCGATGCCTCGCGCAAGCTGCCATATGAAGGCATCTTCGTGATGCAGATGGGCGACAGGATGCAGACCGTGCAGGTGGAAAACCGGCCGAATGGCTTCGCCAACGAAAGCCGTCTGGTGGTCCTCGATGGCCAACCCCGCGAGGTGCGTTGCAGCCGAACCGAATCGGTGACCCTGGCCTGGGGGGCGAAAGGCCAGCAGATGGAGCGACGCATGGGTAATCGGCATTTTCCTGATCTGTTGCCGGAAAACGTCGCCAAACTGGTCGGTTTCTACAGTCTCCGTCTAGGTAAAACCATCCGGGTGGCTGGCCAGGACTGCCAGCTCATCGAGCTGACACCCAAGGACCGATACCGCTGGGGTTATCGGCTGTGTGCCGAACAATATACCGGTCTGCCGCTCAAGGCGGTGATGGTCGGCGACCATGATCGACCATTGTTGCAGTACGCTTTTGTCAAGGTGCGCCAGGGTGTGACCAGTCGTGCCGCCGTGGCCATGCCTTCGATGCCGTCCGTGGAAGACCTCCACCCGGTGGAGAACAGCCCTATCGCGGTCAGACAATTGCCGCCCGGTTACAGCCAATTGGCCGCAGTCAAACGCCGCTTGCCCAACCGCGATGTCGAGGTTGAACACTGGATATTCAGCGACGGCTTGAGCCATATTTCCATGTTTGTCGAGCCTGCGCCCGAGCGCATGGTTAGCGTCAAGGGCCAAAGCGCGCGGGGTCTGATGAACCTGCTGACCCGCAAGCTGGGCAACTATCAGGTCACCGTCGTTGGTGACGCGCCCTCGCCGGCGGTGAACTTCGTCGCCGGGAATCTCGACCTGCGTTAGTCAATCATGATTGAAAATCCAGCCCGCGTGATGCGTGTCTCGGCCGATCTGGCCTGGGTGCGCTCCGAGAGTCCGTCGTCCTGCGGCGCCTGTGCCGGCAAGGGCTGTGGTAATTCGCTCTATGCCCGTTTGCTGCATCCTCGGGAACCGGAATACCCGGTTTTGAATCCAATCGGCGCACTAGTGGGCGAGGCCGTGGTGATCGGCATTGAGGATGGCGCAGTGTATCGCGCGGTGCTACTTGGCTACCTGGTCCCGCTGGCCCTGCTGTTGGGCGGCGCCTTGCTGGGCTCGGTCTGGGGCGAGATTCAGGCCATCGCCGGCAGTTTGACCGGCCTGCTGGTCGCGGCGGTCTGGCTGAAACGGCGTCGAACCGAGACCGCCCCGATCATACTCCGGCGGGGCGAAGCGCATTGCTCGGCTCATTGAGCATAATTGTGATCATTCGCATGAGGTGAAACATGATTAGATTGTTCGTTGCATGGCTGGCATTGACGGTGAGCGTCATGGCGTCCGCGCAGGGCGTAGCGTTGGTCGATTTTACCGATCTGGTGGCGAAGAGCACGCCTTCCGTGGTCAATATCACCACGGTCGTCGACGGCAAACCCGCGTCGAGGACCCAGATACCCGACGAGATGCGTCAGTATTTCAAGCATTTCGGCATACCGGAATCGCCCATGCCTGGCTATGGTAGGGGGATGCCCAAGCGCGGTCAGGGTTCCGGCTTCATCGTCAGCGCGGATGGCTACATCCTAACCAACGCCCATGTAGTGGCGGACGCCGACGAGGTGACGGTCAAGCTGAACGACCGGCGCGAATTCCGGGCCAAGGTCATCGGCAGTGATAAAACGACCGATGTCGCCCTGATCAAGATCACCGCTGATAATCTGACCCCGGTCAGCATAGGTGACCCGAGCCAGCTGAAGGTCGGCGAGTGGGTGCTGGCGATCGGCGAGCCATTTGGCTTCGAGAATTCGGTCACCGCCGGCATCGTCTCGGCCAAGGGCCGGTCGTTGCCCCAGGAAAACTATGTGCCCTTCATCCAGACCGATGCGGCGGTCAATCCTGGCAACTCGGGCGGCCCGTTGCTCAACATGCGCGGCGAGGTGGTGGGCATCAATTCCCAGATCGTTTCCCGTTCCGGCGGCTACATGGGCCTGTCCTTCGCCATCCCCATCGACGTGGCCATGAATGTTTCGAACCAGATCAAGGCCGACGGCAAGGTCAGTCGCGGTCGTCTCGGGGTGTCGATCCAGGAGGTCAACGCCGAGCTGGCGGAATCGTTCGGCCTGAAAAAGCCGGCTGGCGCCCTGGTTACCGAGGTCGAGCCGGGCAGCCCGGCTGACAAGGCTGGCCTGGAGACCTCCGACATTATCCTGCGTTACGACGACAAGCCGATCGATACCTCGTTCGACCTGCCCCGCCTGGTCGGCGCTACCAAGCCGGGCAGCAAGGCGCGGATAACCGTCTGGCGCAAGGGCGCGACGCGCGAACTCACCGCCCAGGTCGGTGAGATGGGCAATACCAAGACGGCCGGCGCGCACGATGCCAGATCGGATATGGCCGGCCTGACGGTCAGCCCACTTAGGCCGGAACAGAAAAAGCAGTTGGGCATCGAGTCCGGGGTACTGGTCGAGGATGCCTCTGGTATGGCCGCGCGGGCCGGCATCCAGGCGGGCGACATCATCATGGCGGTCGGCAATGTCGCCGTGAATGATGCCAAGGATCTGGCCGGCGCGCTCGAAGTCAAGGGTCGCAAGACCGTGGCCCTGCTGATCAAGCGCGGCGACGAATCCAGCTACGTGCCGCTGCGCCTCGATTGAGCACGGATCGTCCATCAGTGCGCGCGGGGTATCTGGGTTGAAGGAACTCGTCCTCTACACCCGGCCCGGCTGCCATCTCTGCGACGAGATGCGGGCCGGGTTGGCATCCCTGCATGGCAAGCTGGATTTTGCCGTCAGGGAAATCGAAGTAGGCTGGGAGGGAGAACTGGCCGAGCGTTACGGTCGTTTGCTCCCCGTCCTGGTGCTGGATGGAGAGGAAATCTGTCATTATTTTCTGGACCGGGCGCGGCTCATGACCATACTCGTTGCAAATCCATAGCCTGACGGTGTTTCAAGGGACTGAGGCATCCTGCAGGGCCGCCGGCAGCGATTCTTCAAGATCAACTGTGCGCCGGATGCCACAGCTTGATTGATGCGATGTGTTGCCGATTGGGTTAGCTTGGTTGTATCCGGACCCAGGGCTGAGTAGAATTCCCCTGTCACCCCTCGCCAGGAGGCGTCATGCGCTCACTTGTTCAGGCCATTATCCTACTCAGCTTGTCCGCCCAGAGTTACGCCGGCATGGTGGCTCCAGTTATAACGTCCGTGCCGGCCCTGTCCGAATGGGGCATGCTGTCTCTTGGCACGGCCATCGTCTCGGCGGGCCTCTATCTTATCCGCAAGAATCGCAAATAACCGCCCCTGACGATGGCTTTATGGCCGTGGGGTTCGGGCGGTCTGCCCGGCCGGGTGGATTTACTCGACACTCAGAATGATCCCCTCACCGCCGCCCCAGTTACGGGGCGGCGGCGCTTTCTTGGTCTGCTGGCCGGCGGGGCGGCCGTGCTCGGTGGCGCTGGGCTGTTTTGGCGATTGCTCCTCCCCTCACCGCTGGATGCAAAGGAATTGACCCTCCTCCGCCGAGCAGTCGATCACCTCGTCCCTCGCGGACATGCCCCTGGCGCCCTCGACCTTGGCATTGATCGCGGGGTGGCCGAGGCCTTGAACGCGACCCGCCAATTCCGCCGGCTTGCCCGGCTTGGTCTGGCCTGGCTTGATGATGCCGCAGGCGAACGCAGCGATTGGGAGCACGCCTTTCTTTCGTGTCTGGCGCAACCTACGGACGTGCCGCCACGGATATTTTTCCAATGGCTACGCAATGAAACCTTCGGCCGTTATTACGCTGACCCCCGCTCCTGGGCTGGGTTGAGCATTACCCACCCGCCGCAACCGATGGGGTATCCGGACTATCGATCGGCGCCCGGTGCCATGGCCGCGCGGTCATGACCGGCCACGATGTGGTCGTGGTCGGTGCCGGGGCCGGCGGTGCCGCCTGCGCCTGGGGCCTCGCCTCGGCCGGCTTGAGTGTTCTCCTGCTCGACGCGGGACCAGAGTTTTCCCCGACCGACTACCCGTCGCATCGCCCCGACTGGGAACGCATCGAATCGCCCGACAAGCCGGGCAGCCGCGGCATCCATGCCTTCGCGCCGATGCAGAAGCTCTCCCCGGCGCATGACCACCTGCGCTCCTGGAACCACATCTCGGGGCTTATGGTCGAGGGCGATGCACGGCGCGGCGTTGCCTACCAACATGTGCGCGGCATCGGCGGCAGCACACTGCATTTTGACGCCGAGTCGCATCGCCTGTTACCGGCTGCCATGACGATGCGTAGCCAATTTGGGGTTGGCGCCGACTGGCCGTTTCCTTATGCGGAGCTGGAACCCTACTACATCACCGCCGAAACGCTATCCGGTGTGGCGGGTGCCGCCGACCCGGCCCGCCCACGCAGCGCCCCGTATCCACTGGAACCACACGCACCCGGTTATGCGAGCCGTTTGTTGACGGAACGCACCCGCCACCTTGGCCGTACCTGGCGGCCCAACCCGCTCGCGATATTGTCGCGCGCCTACGATGGACGCCCTGGCTGCAACTATTGCGCGCAATGCAACCGGGGTTGCCCCCGCCGTGACAAAGGCAGCGTCGATGTGACCTACGTGCCCAAGGCCATCGCTACAGGCCGTTGCCGTGTGTTGAGCGGTGCCGAAGTGACCGGCTTGAGTGCCGGCCCCGACAACCGGATACGGGCGCTGACCTACCGGGACAGCGCCGGCCAGACCCACGAAGTGAAAACCCGGTGTGTGGTCGTCGCCGCTGGCGCTATCGAAACCCCTCGCCTGCTACTGCTGTCGGCCGGTCCTCATGCTGCCGGGGGGGTCGCCAACGAACAGGGGTTGGTCGGCCGCAATCTGCTCGAAACGCTGCATTGGACCACCTGTGCCTTGCATCCGGAGTCGCTTGGCACACATCGCGGCCTGCCCTCGGACATCATCTGCTGGGATTTCAACGCCCCCGATGCGATTCCCGGGGTTGTGGGCGGTTGCCGGTTCGCCCCGGTGACCGCCTCTATGTTGCTGACCGGGCCGGTCAGTTACGCCACCCGCGTGGTTGAAGGCTGGGGCCGGTCGCACCGCGAGAAGATGCAGGCGTCCTTCGGCAATGCCATTGCCATCGGGGCGATCGGCGAATCGCTCCCCGATCCGGGCACTTACGTCGATCTCGCCCCTGACCTGACCGACCCGCATGGCCTGCCGGCAGCGCGCATCCACAGCCATCTGGATGACATGGCGATAGGGCGGATCGAATTTATGGCCGCCGAATGCCGTCGTATGGTCGCGGCGATGGGGGCTGGGGCGCCCTTCGAGGAATTCGGCGCCTATGACATGTTCAGTTCCACGCATGTGTTCGGGACGGCGCGCATGGGCACGGATCCAGCAACCTCCGTGGTGAATGCCCACGGTCGAGCCCATCATTGTAAAAACCTGTTCATCAGCGATGCCAGCGTGTTTCCGAGTAGCGGTGGTGGTGAGGCGCCGTCCCTGACCATCCAGGCGCTGGCATTGCGCACGGCCCGTGCCATACGCGATGCGGCGGCCCGGCGCGAGATATGATCCTGGACAGGCAGAGGCGGGGGCGGAAAGGAGCGGCAAAACGGGGCTTCCTGCCCGCTTCGGGTAGAATGGCGCCCCTGACACGAACCCGACTCGCCTTTCATGCAGCATATCCGCAACTTTTCCATCATCGCCCACATTGACCACGGCAAATCGACCTTGGCCGACCGCATCATTCACCTGTGCGGTGGTCTGTCGGACCGCGAGATGGAGGATCAGGTGCTCGATTCGATGGACCTGGAGCGGGAGCGCGGCATCACCATCAAGGCGCAGACGGCGGCCTTGCGTTATCGGGCGAAGGATGGTCAGGACTATCAGTTCAACCTGATCGACACCCCGGGTCATGTCGATTTCTCCTACGAGGTGTCGCGCTCGTTGTCGGCCTGCGAGGGCGCGCTGTTGGTGGTTGATGCCTCCCAGGGTGTCGAGGCCCAGACGGTGGGCAACTGTTACACCGCGATCGAACTGGGCGTCGAGGTGGTGCCGGTCTTGAACAAGATCGACCTGCCCTCGGCAGAGCCGGAACGGGTGATCCAGGAGATAGAGGACATCGTCGGCATCCCGGCCGACGACGCGATACGTTGTTCGGCCAAGACCGGCGTCGGTATCGACGAGGTGCTGGAGGCCGTGGTGGCGCGCATCCCTCCGCCGGCGGGCGACCCGGACGCGCCACTCAAGGCGCTGATTACCGATTCTTGGTTCGACAACTATGTCGGCGTGGTGATGCTGGTGCGGGTGTTTGATGGGGTGCTGCGGCCGAAGGATAAGATTCGTTTCATGGCCACCGGGGCCGAGCATCTGTGCGAGCAGGTCGGCGTGTTCACGCCCAAGTCGGTTGCGCGGCCCGAACTGTCGGCCGGCCAGGTCGGCTTCGTCACCGCCGGGATCAAGGAACTGGTCAGCGCCAAGGTGGGCGACACCATTACTACAGTTGCGCACCCGGCCGCCGAGGCGCTGCCTGGTTTCAAGGAGCTCAAGTCGCAGGTGTTTGCCGGGCTGTATCCGGTGGACGCGCACGAGTATGACCAGTTGCGTGACGCCCTGACCAAGCTGCAACTGAACGACGCCAGCCTGCATTTCGAGCCCGAGACCTCGCAGGCGCTGGGCTTTGGTTTCCGTTGTGGTTTTCTGGGACTGTTGCACATGGACATCGTCCAGGAACGCCTGGAGCGCGAATACAGTCAGAACCTCATCACCACGGCGCCTACGGTCGAATACGAAGTGGTCATGAAGGATGGTAGCGTGGTCTTGCTGGAGAATCCTTCCAAATTGCCCGATCCGTCCAAGATGGAAGAGGTGCGCGAGCCGATCATCACCGCGACCATCCTGGTGCCGGAGGAATACCTGGGCAACGTGATGACCCTGTGCAATCAGAAGCGGGGCGCCCAGGTGGACATGAAATACCTGGGCCATCAGGTCATGCTCAAGTACGACCTGCCGCTCAACGAAGTGGTGATGGATTTCTTCGACCGTTTGAAGTCGACCAGCCGCGGCTATGCCTCGCTCGATTATGAATTCAAGGCATTTCGCGCCGACGATCTGGTCAAGCTGGACGTGCTGGTCAATGGCGAGAAGGTCGATGCACTGTCGCTGATCGTGCACCGCTCGACCTCACTGTATCGCGGCCGGGAACTGGTCGCCAAGATGCGCGAACTGATCCCTCGGCAGATGTTCGATGTGGCGGTGCAGGCGGCCATCGGCGTCCACATCATCGCCCGCGAGACGGTCAAGGCCTTGCGCAAGAATGTGCTGGCCAAGTGCTACGGCGGCGACATCACGCGCAAAAAGAAGCTGCTGGAAAAACAGAAGGAAGGCAAGAAGCGCATGAAGCAGGTGGGTAATGTGGAAATCCCGCAGGAGGCCTTTCTGGCTATTCTGCAAGTTGGAGATAAATAATGAACTTCGAGTTGATACTGTTCGTCGCCCTGGTCATCGCCGGCGTTATTTGGCTGATCGATGCACTTACCGCCGCCAGGACCCGAGCCAAGGATGCCAAACTACCTATGCTGGTGGATTACGCGAAGAGCTTCTTCCCGGTCATACTGGCTGTGTTCCTGATCCGCTCATTCCTGTTCGAGCCGTTCAAGATTCCATCCGGCTCCATGTTGCCCACCCTGCGGATCGGCGACTTCATCCTGGTCAACAAGTACGCTTATGGCGTTCGCCTGCCGATCGTCAATCGGAAGGTAATCGAAGTCGGCCAGCCCAAGCGCGGCGATGTCATGGTGTTCCGCTATCCGAACGATCCCAGCCTGGATTACATCAAGCGCACCGTCGGCCTGCCCGGCGATATTGTGGAATACAAGGATAAGCGTCTGACCGTCAACGGCGCGCCGGTGGCGACGGCCAAGGCGGGCGAATACGGTTATGTCGCCAGCGGCCTCAACTACATCACCGGCCAGACCTGGCACGAGCGGTTGGGCGAGCACGACCATATCGCCATGACCCAGGCGGATATGCCACCGGTCATCCTGTATCAGGTCGGCGGCGATTTTCCCTATCGGGTCAACTGCACCTACAATGAGCAGGGCTTCAGGTGCAAGGTGCCGGAAGGCCACTACTTCATGATGGGCGACAACCGCGATGCCAGTAACGATTCGCGCTATTGGGGCTTTGTGCCGGACCGCAACATCGTCGGCAAGGCGTTCATGATCTGGTGGAATTTCGGTGAATTCAACCGCATAGGCCACTTCATCGAATAGGAGGCAACATGAACCAAGAACGCGGATTGACCTTGATTGGCCTGCTGTTCCTGCTGGCGCTGGCGGCCGGCGCCGCCATGGTCGGCTTCAGGATCGTGCCGGCGTATATCGATTACTTTACCGTCAAGCACACGCTGGAGAATATGTTGATCGCCGGCTCGGATCAGACCGACTCTGACCTGCGCAAGACCCTGGATGCGCGCCTCAACGTCAATTTCATCCAGGACATCAGCGCCCGCGATCTGGTAATCGAGCGCGACAAGGGCGTACTGACCCTGACCGTGCCGATCAATCGCAAGGAACACCTGGTCGGCGGCGTCAGCGTCAGCGTCGACCTGGAAGCGTTGGCCTCGACCAGAATAAAAGAGTAACGGCCGGCATGACTGCGACTGGGTTAAAAACCCTGGAGACCCAGCTCGGTTATAGCTTCGTCCGGGCCAGCCTGTTGACCCAGGCGTTGACCCATCGCAGCTACAGCGTGGCGAACAATGAGCGGCTGGAATTTCTCGGCGACAGCATCCTCAATTGCCTGGTCGGCGCCATGCTTTATGAGCGTTTTCCGCAGCTCCAGGAGGGCCAGCTCTCGCGTATGCGCGCCAATCTGGTGAATCAGCAGCCGCTCTACGAGATCGCCCGCGACCTCGATTTTGGCCATCATCTGCGCTTGGGCGAGGGCGAGCTGAAGAGCGGCGGTGCGGAGCGGCCGTCGATCCTGGCCGATGCCCTGGAATCGGTACTCGGCGCCATCTATCTGGATGGCGGTTTCGAGGCCGCCAAGGCGGTGGTCGCCAAGCTGTTCGACGGCCGGATCGAAATGGTCGATCCGGACACCCAGGGCAAGGATGCCAAGACCTTGCTCCAGGAGTGGCTGCAATCGCGTCGTCACGGTTTGCCGACCTATGAGCTGCTGGGGACGTCCGGCCAGGCCCATGCCCAGACCTTCCGGATCGCTTGTCGGATCGACGTCCTGAAACTGGTTACCGAAGGCGAGGGCGCCAGCCGCAAGGCGGCCGAGCAGGCCGCGGCCCAGGCCGCTTACGGCAAATTGAGCCGGACATGACCGCTATTACGCGGGCCGGCTACATCGCGGTCATCGGCCGGCCCAACGTCGGCAAATCCACGCTTATCAATAATCTGGTCGGGGCCAAGGTCAGTATCGTCTCCAGCAAGCCGCAGACCACCCGCCACCGCATCCTCGGGGTGCGCACCGAAGGCGACGCGCAGTTCGTCTTCGTCGATACCCCCGGCTTCCAGACTGAGCATCGCAACGCCCTCAACCAGTCGATGAACCGGGTAGTCAAGAACGTGCTGTCCGAAGTGGATGCCGTGCTATTCCTCATCGAAGCGATGCGCCTCACCCCGGCCGACGAGAAGGTGCTGAAACTGTTGCCAGCGGACAAACCGGTCATCCTGATCGTCAACAAGATCGATATGCTGGCCGACAAGACCCGTCTGCTGCCGTTCCTCAAGGAGACCGCGACCCGCTTCGAGTTCGCTGAGATCGTGCCCATGGCGGCGGTGGAGCGCAAGGATGGCGACCGGCTGCTCGGCATCGTCGGCAAATACCTGCCCGAGTCCGAGCCGTTTTTTGAGGCGGACGCCATCACCGACCGCAGCGAGCGCTTCCTGTCGGCGGAGATATTGCGGGAAAAGGTGTTCCGCCTGACCGGTGACGAAATCCCCTATGGTATTGCCGTCGAGATTGAGCAATATGAGACCGAGCCTTCCGGTCTACGTCGCATCCACGCGGTGATCTGGGTCGATCGCGACGCGCACAAGCCCATCCTGCTGGGCAAGGGCGGCGAGCACCTCAAGCGCATCTCCACCGAGGCCCGCCAGGACATGGAAAAGTTATTCGACGCCAAGGTCTTCCTGCAATGCTGGGTCAAGGTGAAGAGCGGCTGGGCCGACAACGCGGCGCTGATCAAGTCGCTCGGCCATGAATGAGCATGGCCGAGCGGGTCGATAACGAAGCGGGCTTCATCCTTCATACCCGACACTATCGGGAAACCAGTCTCATCGTCGAGATACTGAGCCGTAACCACGGCCGCCTGGCCCTGGTGGCGCGGGGCGCCCGGCGGCCCATGTCCTCGATCAAGTCGCGCTTGCTGGGCTTCCAGCCGCTGCTCCTGTCCTGGTTCGGCAAGGGCAGCCTGCGCACCCTGCACGCCGCCGAATGGCAGGGCGGCGACCTGCGTTTGCAGGGCCGCGCACTGATGTGCGGTTTCTATCTCAACGAACTGCTGCTCAAGCTGTTGCCAACCGACGACCCGCATGAACGTCTGTATGACCGCTATGCCCAAACATTGGCCGCCCTGGCTGGTGGCAACGAGGCCGAACCCATACTGCGCCGTTTCGAACTTGATCTGCTGTCCGAGCTTGGTTACGCCCAGACACTGACGCACCTGATCGATGGCGATGAGGTGCGTCCGGAGCGACGTTACGGTTACGTCTTCGATCGCGGCGTCGTAGTAACCGAGGG
>Ga0100402_1005905_pt1 | contig 12334 bp, 7 predicted proteins | sample CryGeyme20150102_FD_80419 | JGI IMG/M metagenome (GOLD analysis project Ga0100402, IMG submission 80419) | Groundwater microbial communities from Crystal Geyser aquifers in Utah, USA - Crystal Geyser metaG 2015-0102 | ecosystem: Environmental > Aquatic > Deep subsurface > Groundwater | place...
AACCCCAACCCCAACCCCAACCCCTTCACTCAATAAAAAATTCATATGATATTGATTCAATCAAATTATACTCCAAACATTCGTCATTTCAAGAGGCTTTTGAACCTCGGCGGATCTTCAGTACTTCAACTATAGTTCCATGGTTCACTATTCTCTGCTACGGTTCCTCCTCCTCATTATATTTGAATGGATCGAAAGAAGGCACATATTTAGCCAATTATTTTTCGAAATGAACAGCTTTTCTTCTCTCCTGATCCAGCCTTTGTTTGAGGTCAATTATTTCATCTTTAAATTTATTAATGATATTTGATGTCTATTCGGCAACCTTGGCACTTTCATCGACTGTGAGTTCGAGGTGGTTCTTTAGCAGTTTTGATTGTTTACTAGACTCTGACCTAAGATCGTTTAGAAGTAAATCCCTGTATAAAATTTAATTTTTCAACCTTCTTATCTCATAGTATACTTTTTGTTCGTAGCCTTCATCTTTTTTGATTGTATTCAAATTAGCATGGACTTCTGGGGTGAATTATGATACATGAGGCCCTTTTTTATATTATGACTAGTTGCAATTCTGAGAAAAGGGAGTGAATGCATGTGCAACATTCATACTGTAGTATTTGTGTGAAATGTTTCCTTCAGGCTAGTGAGTCCTGGAGCGAAGCTAATAAAGCTACTCTTTCAATTTGCTGTTTTCAAAACTGAGATATTCTACTTTTTTTGATATTTACAAATGTTATCTGTTTATACTGTGTTACTCTCTCTATGGCTCAAGGCATACATCTATGGTGGGGGTCATCTTTTTAAAGGATTTTGATCTTTTCTGAACTCTTTCCTGTCGTAAATAATGCACTTTATCCCAGCGTTAACTTTGCATCTTTTCTATTTAAATTTTGAGCTCTTGAATGACATTCTTTAAATAAATAATGTATTCCTCCTTTTATTTGCTTCGACCTATTTCATCTATCAGCTCAATGCACTTTTGCTCGTACTGTCTTTGGTAATCTTAACTTTCTTGAAAGATGTGATTCTTCACATTCGATCCGATGTTCTGGCTTAAGGGGGTGCTGGCTTAGTGTTATTTAAGCAGTCTAAGCACTGCGGAGGGAGGGTCTAGAGGTAGTATTCGAGGAAGGGGTGTAGCAAAAGAGTAGGAAGACAAATGTCCACTCATGCTTTAACAGATAAAATTGAATAGTCCAGAAATACCTTAAGAACATCGACAATTTTGATAATTTTTTAAATAAATCGTCAGGCTTGTCTATAAAAGTGTGAGCGTTTGTTCAAAAAGTTTGCACCTTTCATAATTATAATAATTCTGTCCCAATTAATAAGATGACCAACTATGCTCAGGTAGAACTGCAAGATGGCATGACTAAGGTTCAGCTGTATCTTGCATCACTGCTATCCTCCAACATTGTCGAACGTAACTAAAAAGCAGTTCATCTCACGGTCTAAACATTCATCAAATTCATGGACTCTGAAGAATTCGCAAAGGAGTGCTATGAAAAGGTGAGGGCAATCATCTTGTCCAAAAACAACTACTACGCTCTGCTTATTTTCGACCAACTCATCAAAAACAGCAAGATCACCTTCAAGTTTGGTAAAAGAGATTGCTAAAATCTATTCAAAGGGGTCTTCGAAAAGGCTTGGCACGAAAACAAAGATTCCCCCAAAATTTAAAACCTGATTCTAATGTTCAAGGTATGGGGATATATATATGGGCCCAAGTATGAAGAGAACATCAGAAAGTGGATCGAGGGCACTTTCAAAACAAAAGTCACCATTTCGGCTGAAAGATAAGCTGAGCTCAGATAGATATATGGAATCAGCGAGCCTCCTAAATCTGACTCCAGAATTGAGGAGCTGATGCACAACATGGACGAAGAGCATGAGGTTAAGTAAACCATAATGAAGGACGAAAATAATTAAAGCCTTTTTTAGGCTCTGGGCATCTGATATCTAATACTCATGATCGTGAATTAACTTGACTACAAAAATCATTAAGTAACTTTAACTTATCTGAACATGCTGGTATTGATCTTGAGGCTTGCCAAAGAAGATTCACAAATACTCCGTTTGTCTTCGTTGAAATCATGCCGATAGTACCGATGGACAGAGTAGTCATGGGGAGAGTTCTGTCTATCAAAGTTGCAAGATTTATTTATCTCAGACACGAAGCGTTTACTCTTGTCTTCGCACAGCTTGTTTAAGTATTTTTGCATTCGCTTTGATTGTCTTTTGGGAGAAAAGGTCACCTGAAGAGGCATCACTCCATCCTCAGCTACTTCCGAAAGGGCTGAGCTCCTTTTGAGAGAGATAAACTGATTAGATTTTTATTTTTCAATTTCAGCATAGCTTTTGAAATTACTTTCACCTCTCGATTGATAGCTTTTTAAGGTAAGCCGGCTTGTATCCTGCCCCAAGGAAGATCTGTGATTCTACGAAAGCTTCATACAATAGGATTTACTTTGGAATTTTCTGACAGATTTATGAAAGGAAGATGAGAAACTTGCCTTTTCCCCATGTTGCCATACAACATCCTCTTTCCTTCTCGACTTTTTGCAGTGCCTCGGCTCACTAGGTAGTCTCTCTCAGACTAGGAATATTAATCGAGGGCTTTTGGCTTTAATTTGGACTTGGGTGTCAGTTATCCATTGATTCGAAGAGATTTTCCTCTGAATAAGGCAATTATTACCCTGTTCTGATCATGGATTCCTGTTTTAACTTTGGTCTCTGCTTTATCAAGAATTACCCTGAAAAGTCATAAGCGAAATCTTGTTAGGGCATCTACACACCCTTTCTACTCTGATTTTCCTCAAGCCTTTTTTGCTACTCTTACTCATTCTCTTTTCGTAACCTTCTTATGAAGTAGAGACGCTTCTTTATGTTGTCGATGTCCCTTTAAAGCTGTAACTACTCCTCATTTAAAACAGGTTCGCTCAAAGCGAACACCTATCTCTCCGAGTCGGCTGTATCACTTTGCTTGGGACGATCTTTTTTACTCCTTTTTACTCTTTATGTCTATCTTTGAGGCAACAACCCTTAAGCTTTTGCTGTTTCATTGAATACAGGCCCGTGCTGCTATTCGATTGAGTCGATACAGCCACAAGCAATCGCATCGCATGCTATGTTAATCGGGTCAGGATCTTCAGGGAAAATTTTATTGAAATTGGGCACAGGCATTTACTCAGTATGAACGTATTAAAGTGACATGGTCATTGCTGTATGTGTGAGAAATTTAGGCATACCTTACTCGAGCTCATTTTATCTCAGTCTTTTATAGAAATCCTTGATGATCTCGTGAGTCACTTTCCATCCGATGACTTCACTGCTGTAGATCATATTTTTATTGTGTTATTATTAATGTAAAAATATCACTTCTTTACTGGCTCCTCCTCTTCGTCCCATTCCTTCTCCTCGTCCTGGTATTCCTCTTCTTACTCCGATATGTCACCCATACGATCATCCAGCTTGAAGGAGTCCTTGTAAAGCTCCCTTATTTAGGGGCCCTCCTCGCATTCGTCAAAAACAAGGCTGAATTTATTTTACTCGAGAGGGTTTTAGCTCAGGAGGCATTTTCGCTGGGAAGGCCACTATACTGGAGGGGGAAATAGAGGGTCAAGGCACAATCTACATAGAATAATGAATACTTGAAGAGGTTGTCCAGCATCGGGACGAGAATTTTAGTCATAAGAGGGCAGGACTGCTCCAGACAAGGATTCGTGTTGACTTCGATCAAGTAAACATTTAGGTCCTCATCGAGCATATAGTCGAGGCCAAATAGTTCAAAATTATTTTCTTTTCTTTCCGAATCCAACCGGTTATAGGTAGCCCGGATTGTATCAGTAGCTAGTTCTTTCATCTTAGGCAAAATGTCATCCAAGAAGTCAGCTTCCGCTTTAACCTGATGTTTTAGATACTTTCTGAATTCAGAGTAGGAAACTTTGTTTCCCTTTTCAAACTTGCCGTAGTCCTGTCCATTCTTCTGCACGGCATCGTTTGTAAGGTGCGTAAACAAATCCTTAGTGTTTTTGACGTTGTACTCGCTAGAAGTTGTCCTCACATAGCCGTCCGCATACCAGTAGCCTTTCATGCGTCCATTCACACAAGTTATCGCCATATAATGACGAATGTCAAATTTCCTTCGCTGATAAAGCAGAGGCCTTTCGATGTACTTCTGAATTATGAAGGTGCGAGCTGTTCCATTCGAATTTTTTTATTTGCCCTTGAGGCGAATTTTAATCTAATCCAAAGTCGAACATACTGTAATTCCCCTCCCTCGGTTCGTCAATTATCCTGGCTTTACTATCCAAATGTTCCTGAAGTCTTTAGCTACTTTTCTCAGCTCGTTGTTGGCTAAGAAGACATCCAGAAACTTTTAGAACTAAGGATCTTCGAGCCCTTGAGTGATATGAAAAGTGAGAGGGATCTTAGTGAATGCATCAATCCCCTTCAACTAATAATATTTTTTCATGGAGTAAAAAAGGGCCTTCTTGTTGCCGAGGAAATAATTGCTCTGGAGGTGATTATGAACCCTGAGTTTGTTAGTTGGCTACAGAACATCTATCTTTTTGTATCGAATCAGTGCGTTGGCTCTCTTACTTAGAGCTCCCACAAATCCTTTTTATTCATGCTTGGTGTTTTTTTGATAATATTTTTCCCACTATCTTAAATCATCACCACACATGATGGGCCGATAGCTTTGCTATGAATCCTAAGTTCTATCAAGTTGTGAGCCTTTTATTTTCTTCGATGCCCTATCGATTTGTTTGAGTTTAAATTGGCTTTTGGGTTGAGCTTTAAAGACCTCAGATACTTTAAGCTGGGTCCAAACAAAGCTACTTTATTAGATTTTGTCTGTAAAGGTCCACCAATATCGTCTCCTCAATACTCCTTTTACAATGCCAGCATTATTACCAAATCCGACATAACACTTGAGAGGTCTGTCTTCCTCTCGAATGCAGACGTATAGTCCATTCGAAAAGTTTATTCGGAATATGAAATCCCACAAATTATCCAGCTTTGATTTAGTCTGTGCACTTTCGGTTGATTTGGAGGCAGTATCAGATAACCCGAAAACAAAAAAATCCTTTCTATTCTGAACTTTGTGAAGGGCAACATCTTGCTCGATCCTCTTAAGAACAAAAGGGCTGATCATGTCTTCTGGGTTTCTAGTTGGGCTTTCCGGAGAAAGAGAGCTATCAACATCGCTTCTTTTGGCAGAAGATCTTCTGGAATGAGTTCTGAAGGGTGCTTTCCCTTTTTCCGTAAGTTAGACTGACTATTCCATTTTTTTTACTTTACCCATGATAGTTGAGACGGATCCTACCTTCTCAGGAAAACTCATCTTCATGGCTTCAGAATTTTTCAGCAAAGGCTTTACCTTTCTAATGCTGAGGTAATATTTGTTCAAGTACCGTTTCCACTGCTCATCTGAAGTATCTTCACTCGGCTGGGCAGCCCTTTTTTATAGTTTGACCTTGCTAAGCTTGGTGAATTATTAAAAAGTTTTTGCGTTGGTGAGGGAAAATGCTTTACCGATTTATGCACGTAATTAGTCATGAGGGCCGCATTCAGGAAATTATTTTAGTTTTAGCTCTGCATTTCTCTTGCTTTTGATCAGCTCCTTTTGAAATTCAACCTTGATTATTGCTAGTGTTGTCATTTTTCGAGCTAAATTCCTGAAACTCTCCTCACTGTGCTCCACCAACCCTTCTTAAAAAGAGGGCTCTTATTAACGCTCCCACTTTTTTTGAGTTCTATTGAATTGTTATTTGTCTCTGAAAACAAAGTTGGACAAGTCTGTCCTATTTTTGCGGATGCGATTGATTTTCTGCTAATTCCTCATGAGCTCATAGTCCGAGCGATCTACAGGTCTCATTGACTTTGAGGCTGAATATAGAATGAACTACTAAGCATGATAGGAGTGAAAGAAATTCTTCGACGAAGAGAGGAGTTGGTCTATTTCATGACCTATTTTTATTTTATTTCAATCAATAGCACTATTTATAGCTCATCATAAATTAATCAAAGACTTGGTGCAAACTCAAAGTTGTTTTGTCATTTTATAAAGTGGAGTCTTAGTTTTTATAATACTAAGTCTGAAAGCTGATGGAGCAATAAAAGTACAAATGGAAACAGCACACTTAAATCATTGAGTCTTTAAAAATACCATCTAACAAGGCGACAGTATCTTAATTCTACTACAACTTTCAAAATATCTTGAACAATGTTTAATCCCTATTATCACCAACTTCATGCCGTCGATGGATTTCCCCTTCCCTAGCTCATCTTCTTCACATCGAAAAATAAAACAATATCAAAAAAATTATAGCCTGCGTCATTCTGAGGTTACTTTATATTGATGTTCCTGAATCAAAGATCGCTGAAGTCATTCATAAAAAAGAGAGAAAAAACACTATATTCTGTATGTTGTAAGCTTTGAGCCTAGAGCTTCTTAAGGAAAAAAAATGCATCCAAGCTGACCATTAAGCCATTCAAAACTACTTGGATGTGATTCGAACAACATTAAACAATCCTGAGATAAAGAGTTAGGAGCAATAGTTCGTAATGGAAAGGGAACAATAAAAAGGCAGCACTAGATATCAAAGGCATCTCAAACTTTCGAAGGAACACAAGGTCACTGAAAGATATCTCTATCGATAAAAAGTTGAACTGGGGAACAGAGAAAAGGCGAAGGTCTAGTCATTGAGAATGTATGAAAATATCATAAACGGTATCAAGAAAAGCATATCTTTGGACATTTCTCGATTTATCATAGAGGAGGTCCTATTAACATTAGGGTCGGTAATATACTTTGAAACTATCCTCAATGGATATGAATACACAGCAACTGCCTCCTTGTAAGATAAATATCAAAATCAATAATCAAGATTCAGGTGCCATGCTTATCTTTCCTTATTCTAAATCGCTTTAGTTTTCTCACAAACTGGATACAGCTATAATCAGTTAACGATTGAAATTTCTTTCGCTGATAGGGATGTCACAACGATCGAGGCTTAAAATTTTTACAAATAGCAGGTTGACGTGGGGTCATTTATTTCACAAAAGTTTGCAGGGAAATAGCTTTCCCTATACATCAGCAAGCACATATATTGCTGGAATAAACAATTCAACATCGGAAGTGGAGCATTTGGATCCATCTTCAGAGCGGAGGCATTAAAAATAGCGAAAACAAGGGCTACAGGAGACAATCAGTTCTAAATTATTTTTTAGAGGAACCAATTTGCAATCAAGAAGTTGATGGAAACTTAAGTATAGTATAATAGCAAATGTTACAAGGTGGAGAGGAACCGCTAAAAGTTGATTCTTACTTTGGTGCGATAAATAAAATACGAGGAAGATTTGAAAAAAGCAATGAGGAAATTGAAAATGTAAACAGAACGTGAGTTAGTGGGAATCAACCATCTTGTTACCCTGTAGGAATATTTTGAGATACCTGAACCTGGGAAGAGTGAGGGACTCATGTCATTCCTGGCTTTTCAGGAGAGTAAGAGTACACTTGGCAATCAGGAGTTGTTGGGAAGGATTAAAAAAAAACAGAGGAGGGAGACAATAATATACCAGATCTACCAGCAACTCTTTTAAGGACTCTATTGCTTGCATTCCGACATCTTTAATCTTTATCCCTCGGTTGTCAAAAAATATTTCAGGGCACAGCTGAAACGAGAAACCGATCAGCAGTAAGCTAAAATCAAGAAGGGGTAACGGTGTGGAATTTACCATCGAGATATTAAAGCCCACAACATCGTCATCAACTACTAGGAACTTGATCAGGACAATATTAATAATTTGCATGTTCAGATCATTGATTTTGGTCTGGCAGGAATCGCCAATTTTGAAAAATACAAGACTAATACCAACTGTGGCAGCTAGCACTACATGGCTCCAGAGATGAAAAGAAAAGAAAAATATGATTAAAAAGTAGACATTTGGAGCATTGGAGTGACTCTCTTTGAGCATCTTTCGGATGGAAGAAGGCTGTATAAATCACAGCCCAAGGATCGACTTCAGATCACCAAAAAGCTCATCGAGGAGGAGATCAGTGACTTGTAGAAAATAATAAAATGCAAAAAATGGTCTGAAACGGTGAGGGGGTGTCTGACTATCGTACCCGAAAATAGAAAATCAGCAGAAGAGGTGCTGAGCTTATTAAACGATAACAAAATAGAGTTTATGGGCAACAAACTGGAGATCATAGAGTAGTTCACTGAGGGAAAGGAAATTGTGTGTATCAAATCAGAGTCTATGAATCACTAGTTTGAGAAAATAAAGTTTTAATTTCAAAAAGAAGAGGCCTTAAGCCAAGAGGAGCTAGATAATGCAAACATACATCATTTTGTCCTTTCTAAGTATCTCAATGACTTCACAGTTCCTCTTACTGAAAAATTGCCTGTCCTATTTGCTACTTTGACCATTTTTGTGACCAAACAGCTAGAATTTAAGAGTTGCTTCAACATTCACAAGTACCTTTAAAAGACCGAGGTGATCGTGACGGAGGGAGTACAAAGCAAGAGTGGTACAAACTTAAAGATAAATAATAACAATTTTTTTCAAGATCCAGGATCTAGATTAGATAAAGAAGATAAAGATAAGCGCAAGGTTCAATTGTCCCAATAATTTCAGCTCATCTTAGAAATATAAAATTCTTAGATTAAAATTGGTTATCTGATTCTGAACCTGCATAAGAAGTATCAATTTAGGTCCTCATAAGCGAGCTACTATGTATCAGGCTACGATATTTCAGGAATCAAAAGAGAAGAGAAAAGTTTTATTTTCAACAGGAGAATATACTACTAAAAGAATGGCTAGTATTTTCCCTCCGACTGCACAGACGAACTTTTGAGTTCCAGACCTTAAATGGATATAAATTATGTTGGTCTTGAAGTATCCTGGCTGCATAGTGGCAGTTCTGATCAGACAGCTGTTGAGTAAAAAATGTCTTCCCTTCTTGACTTCATCAGAGATTGCATTAACAATTCAACAACTATCAGATTTATGTAAGAAACTAACTGCCGTCAAGATAATCAGCTTGTTGTAAGTACCTCCAAAACTATTTTCTTATTACTTCAGGTGAGCTTTTAGAAAAAGGAATAATCCACAAAAGAAGACATCGTTAAAGTTAAATTATTCACGAAAGAGTTTAAAGAACTGATCAAAAGCATCAGCTTGTCTGGAATAATTTTTAATAACTAAAAGTTCACCCTCCTCCTAAAGACCCTTCTTGAATGTGCAAGAAATCCAAAATGCCATATTCCATACGCCATTATTATGGATCTATCTTTTATGCCTTTCAAATATCAGGAACAGCAAAAGAAGCGGATCAACTAGCTCAAGTAAGAAGAGCCTTTTTATTTCGAAGGAGGGGAGTATTTGTTGTGCAAAATGCATGAATTTATTGTCAGATTAATCGACCTGTATTGGAAATCTAGACCAGATGTTTTTTTGGGAAAGTTTCTCAGCAGCATGAGAGACTAAATAAAGGCGATAGCAAGTGAGCTACAGGTACTTTGTAAAGAAAGGCTAGGAACAAGAAAGATGGAGTACTTTCCTAAATAGCTTATCAAAACATATAATAATGCAGAGATAAAAAATTTGCTTAGTATAGCAAAAACGGCCTTGACCTTTCGAAGCAGGATGAAAGAGTTGAATACTCTTGTTCAATAATTTTCTACAATGTTCCTAGTTCTTGACCTTATCAAATGGCTGATCAAGAAAGAATAAGGTCCTTTTGTTCTGACTGGTTGGCCGATATATCTCAATTCTCAACAGGAGAAGTGATAATATGATTATGTTTACATGAAAATCAGTGCTTTGGACCTTTATCAAGGAAGCTGGTATTTGAAGTTATTTGGGGAAAGGCATCACCTCCCCTTCTATCGTTTCGACTCAGCTCGTTTACGATTTGGTTCATTCGACCCTTCAGCTTCTTTAAATTTTACTGGCTTACCTGGTTCTCTTCGGCCAGAGACACTATTCTCTCCTGACGCCTCATTATCTGGGAACAGCGTGGGTTTTATTTCACCATTTAATCCACCCTTCCCTTTCTGTTTTTCGAATAAAATTTGGATAATTGATTTTCAATCAAACTAGAATTTTCGCTGAAGCTGCTTTTCCCAATACCAGGTCTATCCTTGACTTCAAAAAATTAAGAATGATTTAGTTTGGAAGGCCGGCTCGATTCCCTAAAAGATTGTTGTTCTTCCTCTTTTCTATTTTTGTATTGAAGGAAAATGTCTTTGTTTTTTTTCTTTTCCAGAGCAAATCTAACTATTTTAGGATGGTCTTTGAGGTATTTATAGTTCTTAATTCCTGGAGGCCCTTTGGCATTAACTTCTGATTCATCCTCAGAGTATTATTCGTAGCCTGGGTGCTCAGGGAAAGCCTTTTCTTCTTTCAGCTGCTTGTATATCTTAAGGTAGCCTTTTTATTCATTATTATCGTTGTCCCTTGCTGACTTCAAAGAGTATTTTTTCGGTCTTCTTTGGTTCATTAGCTCAACTGAGGCTCTGTTCATCTCACTTCGATTCTCGAGATTTCTGAGTTTTGTGACTGCGTCTTATCGAAAGTTATGCCTCACTTTTTATTCTTTCTACATCAGCGTGAATATATTTTTGCCCATATCCACATTTGTCGTGCTTGCGATTCTCTCCATCTGCCTAGCTAAAAAAGGTACCTTATCAATGAGGAGGCCAAATTAAGGAGGCAAGGCTGTACCTTTTTAGGATCGGCTGGTGAGTGATGCTGTAGGTATGTCATTTATTTACATTGATTAATTATATTGCTCAAGTATCATTTATTGAGGGAGTTGCTTTTGTCCTGATTTTCGGGGAGTCTAAGTCTATCGAAATACTCCTTCTCATACTCCAAATAATCTCTATAAGAAACATCGTATGATTTGAAAGATCCCATTTCGGCAAGTTTAGCTCGGCATCTTTCCCTGAAACTATCTCTATCCTATCCGTCTATGGGGTCGATCCTCTCCTTTTTTACCTTCAAAGTGCAGTTGGTGCAGAAGGTCAGCACTGCATTTTCCCACATGCCAATCTCCACATCTCCCACATGATACTACTTGCCTAAATATTATGAATGGTACTTTCATAACGTAGACAAAAAATTGTCACAGGGGTTAAGTTCTCAAAAGCTCCATTCTTGAAGCTCATAACATGCCTTCCATTTGAGACCGTTTCTTCGGGGAAGATGAGTACTGATGGTGTTCTTTTGGGATCTTTTTCAAATTAAATGACTCTCTTTTTGATATCCTCAACCGTCTGCTGCTTTGACTCTTTGCTTCTCCTGTCAACGTTAATTGTCTGAATGAATTCCGCGATCGAGCTGATTATGGCCATTTTCGTGATTTATTTCTTAGCAACGAAGGATACTCTGGACTTTAAAACAGCTCCAAAGTAAATTATGTCAAAGGCAGTCACGTGGTTCGAAATGATAATAGGGGTATCGATCTCTTTGGTGTGATCGTACTCCTCGATTATGTTGAAGAGGTATTTAATGACGAAGCCTCCATAGAATCGTCTGTTCCACTCCAATATAAAAAGGGGCAGTTTGATGTGTCGACGAAGAACAGCTAGAATGGCATAGAGGACCATAAACGAAATGAAAGTGGTCACCTTTGCAGGGAAAGTGGTGAAGGCGCGTTTCAAGAGCAGTGATTCGTCCCATTTGCCGAAATCAATTCTAAGGAAAGCTCTGTAGCTTTAGGGAGTAGGAATCCGAAGAACATTTTTATATTTTTTGAGGAGTTTTTTGAGAAAGAAGTAGCAATAGCCTGAAAGGGCCATCCACCATATGAAGATCAACGAGAAGAGAATTGCCAACATCAATATTGAATTATATATATATTACGTCATCAAAATATAAAAATAATTAGCTCTTGTCCAAAGCTCTGCTGGGAACAATTTCCAGTCGCCAAAATTATAGAAAAGCACCCCTTTCAAAATTATTCATCAAAGCGGCTGACTGAGGGATACAATTGTATAAAACCTCAGTTGTATTAGTTATCGTCATATTTATTATGAAAACTGCCAACATCGCGCTTTTGCTCACTTTCTTCACCATCGTCTGCATATATTTCGCTAATGAAAATAACTCTTTTTCCTAAGCGATATCTCAAGCTCCTCAATCAGCAGGGAAGTTAAAAAAAAGATCAAATTAAAGGATCGATGGTTATCCCATGAACAAAAACGATAAGTAAAGTCTATCAAGGACCTTCACGTTGCCCGAAGAATCAACAGCAGGACAGAAATCAAAGAAGCAAGGTTTTGGTACTTCCTCATAATCACATATCTAATCGAGCATA
>Ga0100402_1005906_pt1 | contig 12334 bp, 9 predicted proteins | sample CryGeyme20150102_FD_80419 | JGI IMG/M metagenome (GOLD analysis project Ga0100402, IMG submission 80419) | Groundwater microbial communities from Crystal Geyser aquifers in Utah, USA - Crystal Geyser metaG 2015-0102 | ecosystem: Environmental > Aquatic > Deep subsurface > Groundwater | place...
CCCAGGACGAATACATCAAACACTTCACATCTTTATTGGATTGGTTCTAATCCCTGAATTACAAATTTTGGCATCCCAACCTTCCCCAGTTGAAAATAGTGCCTCGAAATTGCAACAAAATTGCATTTATTCAGATGTCAAAGGAACGCTTTTTGGATGTTTCCAACATTCTCAATCGAGATAGATTCCAGCTAAACCTGATGTTTGTTCCTGGACACATTGATCCCAACAAACTCTGATTAAGTCACCATAATTATATCATTATGCCTGACTAATGCTCAGCTTAGTGTTTGGTTTTTTTCATTTCATTCATTATATAGAACCTATTATCAGGTCAATTGGATCTCATTTCATTGTATATCTAATCAAATAATTAGTTCCAAACGAATCAAACTCCGTATGAATTAATAATCATGATTTTTTTGCCTATTCGATTATTCTTCAGTCGATGTAGTTTTTTCTGGATCTATTTTATGTTCATCAATATGCCTTAGTCGTGTTCTTCTTTCGGAGTTTGCTTGGGTTTCTGGTTAAAGCTTTGTTTTAGTTTGGGAAGAAAAGTCATTTTTGGTGTCTTCGATATAGTGACTTCAGTCTGTGTTCTTTTTCTTTGTAGTGGCTTCATATATCTCTGATTTGAGCTTTGTTATACTCTGAAGAGTTGAAAGGATGTTTATTATGTCTATTTGTTTGCTTGAGCAACTGGAGACTAGGTTGCCACTCTTCTTCTGTACGCTCTGTCAGTTGCAAGATGTGGAATTTTCTTCTATTTTGATTCTGTCCTTTATTCAGCATCAGAGTCATATTCAACTGCTTAATTTTGCTGACCTCTTGCTTTGATAGAATCTATTATCTCCACACTTTCACTTGTCTTTTCTCCAGAGACATATTTCAAGAGGAATTATTAAGTAACATCCACGAGGTCTTATCCGAACTTGAGATACTATGTTTAATTGACATTTTGACCTTTCATAATACCAAATGACGCCTCGATCGTATAGACAAACGGAAGGAGATACTGATAATACAGAAGACCTCTGATTGTATTCTTTTTGTCAGGTTTGATCATGTTTGAGCATTGATCTAAACTAAAGTTATCATTTTTTCTAGAAATAAGTTCAGGGAAAATTCGACTTGTCAGATAAAATTCACTGCTGGGCTCATGAGGAGCGCCATATGTGAAGATGTTAGGTTGAGAAGAATGACCGTGAAGATCAAGAAATATTTTGGGTTTTTTGGGATGCATTCTTCGAATTTGTCTGATTACATTGAGAATTCCTACTATTTAGGGAAACAGTTTTTATCTTTTGTTGAGCTCATCAATATTCCAGAAGCGATTGTAATCGTATCCTGGTAATCCAGTTCTATTATTACCCAGAATTACTCCATCAACACACATCATGGGCACGACTATCCACTGTACTGCTGATTCATATTTCTGTAATTTAGTAATAAGACCTTCCATCATCCAGGATCCAACACTCTATCCTGGATGCTGACGGGCAATAACTACAGCAATAGCTTTCGGGTGTTTCTGCTCATTGAATGTGAGATATGGTACTCTTTTACCCAAAAGTGACTTGCAAAGAGTTCTGCTGGGAAGACTATACTCTGAGATAAGATTTATCATTTTTGTATACGAATATGGAGGCTGGCTACTGAATTATACCTCCTACCCTTCCTTTTTGAAGTCAAATGAAAACTTCAAGCAGTAGCTATCTTCAGGTACGTTTTCATAGTATTTGCTTTCACCTTCTAACTGCTTGAAGTTGCCTTTATTGTTTCTTCTATAGAAAGGTTTGAGACCTTCACTATAAAGCATGCCTGATTTATAAATATTTTTAATGGTGAAGGAAGCTGTCTTGGGTCCTTTACAGCATTTTACTTTGAAGTCAAACCACTGAAAATAACTATCTGTATTTGTGTCAGGCCTGATGTATAGCTCGTACTCCAGGAAGCGTTTTCTGATGACTAAATCCAAATTACTGCCTTCAAAATCTGCCTCGAAAAGAAGTTGTGTTTCTGGAAGTGCAACTTAATTAAAATTAGAGCTAAAGACAACGTTTTGTGGCTATCTCATGACAACAGACTGAGCCCACTATCCTCGATTGGAATCTCTTGTAGCTTGCCACTGCTCCTGAGGCTTATTACTGGGCCTTTTTTTGATTTAAGATTTGACATGAATGGGTCTGTAGTCGAATTCGACAATTTCTATCCTTTAACTATCATCAAAGCCTTCCTCTTCTTACATAATATTTATATAATAAAACTTCAGGCATCAAGTTGCAGGGCTTTCAAATAAGAAGGAGTGTCACTGTCACTCGTCAGAAATTTTTTCATCTCATGCCATTAAATGTTTGTTTTCCTATTTAAGGCTACCTATTGAGATAGTGTCAATAAAATTGACGTAAATTTGTCCTCGATTTCATTTATCTATTGTTGCTTCTCCATCAGCTCTTCTTCTCTCTATTCCAGCAGCTGTGCCATTTTTGCATTAGTATGGCAAAGATTTTAAACTCGTTATTCTATGAGGTCAATCAAAAAAGGTTTAGTCGTCGTTTGAGTTGCCTTTTACGCAGGGTGAGTAGGCTTTTTAGTTACAAACTGAGAGATCCTGGCTCTGCAATGAGAACAAGAAGTTCCATCTGCTAACTCTAAATCAGAGCCGAGTGAATTATCAATTTGCCTCTTCTGGTCAGTTCCATACTCTATATGTTCTTGTTATTATCTTCGAATTGATCTTCCCTTACTGCTACTTCTGAGCTCAGGGATGATAATTTTGCCCCTCTCGTTAGCTTTTGAAAACATTCAAAATAAAATGACTATACGGCAATGTAAGTTTATTGAAAGCATTGAATCGATATTTACGTTAACGACACAAAGTATTTGAGCTTCTGAAAAAAATACCAAAGTTAAATGAACCTTCCTTTTGGTAGACTCTTATAATAATAAGAATGAGTAAAAAGGTAAAGATCGCCCACTCGCTTGATGAGCTATAAGATCAGATTATTCTCACTCTCGTGGACAGGCCTATACTTGACAAGGGCAATCTTAACGATGAAGACGATGTCCTTCAGAATGATTAAATGCAGATGGTAAACTAGGCCAAGCACAACGTAGAGCTAAAGTCCAAATTAAAAAATATTTCAGACGCAGCATCGAGCCATCTTTAGGCCAAGAATGAAGGTCAATCTGGCTTATTGCCTCACTATAATGATTACTCTTTTAAACCAAAGACTGTCGAGATTGAGGAAGGAGCTGTAATCAAACCGAAGAAATCCAAAAAGGGTAAAGCTTTAGGTTCTGACTATAATTAGAATGACACCTTTACAACAAAGCTCAACTCAGAATATTCAAACAAAAGACCTAACAATAAGACAAACAACAAGGCTAATTCAAGAGATCTTCTTAATTTTTTGGACGACACTGCAGAGGACAATATTGGCACCTTTAAGAGAGAGCATGAAGACATCGATGTCCTGAGAGATTCGATGGATCAATTGAAGAAAAAGAGAATTTTATAAAACAGTATCAAAAATGTGGTAAAATATCAAGATGTCGATGATGAGTAAGAGTCCCTTTTATTGAAATCCATAGAAAGATCAAGAAAGAAGGCTTAAGCACAGAAACAACAGTTCAATCTCCTGGAAGCAATCAAGGAAGAGTAGTCTGAACATCAATAACAACAAAATAAAACGGTTGAAATTTAGATGAATCCGATATCATATCAATCCTCTGAATCAATTCGACAGAACAAAGTAGTCAATCTGCGATAAGCTGTGGGAGGAACTTCCTCGGTTATGTTTGCTCAGTTGCCATCAGAACGACTAACTAAAAAAACTGCTGAATCAGATGATACTCCCATGAAGCTAGATGGTTTTTCAAAAGAAGAACTTGAAAAAATGAGGCAGTAGGTAGAGTTCCTTTAAGATAAAGAGGTGGGACTCGGATTAGCAGGCACTCTTGCTTATCTAAGATAAAACTCTCTGATAGGTAAAGAAGAACAGGTGGGACGCCACAACGATAAGACGGTCTCTTACAATGACCCAAGCGATAGAATAAAACTTGAGTATAGAAATGCAAGTGGAAATTTAATGAAACCAAAAGAGGCTTATCGGTACATTTGTGCAAAATTCCACGGAGAAGGCCCTAGCAAAAATAAAGTAGAGATTCGTAAGAAGAGGGAACTTGAGGAACTTCGAATGAAATCGCAATCAAATGCAGGAGGTCAGCTTTTGAAACTACTGGAGAAGCATCAATCAAAGGCCAACTAAGCCCACATGGTTTTAAATTTAGGAGCAAAAAGGAAATAGTGATCTGATTTGTTTTTACTTTGTTAATAAAAATAACAAAATGATGGAGTAAGCTTTTGAATCCAAAGAATAAATCTAGAACGAGATCAGCTCGTTTTTGAAAAGAACAAAACTAAGATAAGAAGAGCACCACAGATTATGTGACCACATCAATAAAGTCCTCATGAGAAAAGCATAGCTATAACAAAATCTATTTATTCACGATGAAATTATCAAGCAGCAAAATAAGCTTGAGGAAAGCCAGCTTTATCAGATTAAGCATTCTGAAGTTGATGAGAAAGTGGCGGTAGATTGCGATTAATGCCTAGATCAACAAGAACAAAAAATATTAGGAAGAAGAATCATGGCAAGAGTGCTCTAAGTTGCATATGCTGCAATTGAGGCCTTTCGAGAGCATCGGTAGTATTACAGCTTAAATTATTTTCGCTTCAAAGACAGATGTTTAAAAATAGTCAACTAAGGAACTTGTATACCCTCAGTCGCTATCAGACTAGGCTCTAAATATTTAGGACACAAAATGGATATCTAACACAAAAGATTGAAATAACTGATCAAATGTATGGAAGTAACTAATTTTTAAGTCTTCTCTCATTTGAAATCAACATATTACTAACTCTTAATGAGAAAGGAAGGGAGTAATGCGATAAGAAAATAGATTTCCTTACCAACATAAAGAAACCAAACTCCAATCCTTCTCGCCTACAAAAGCAGGTGGAAAGAGGAAGAAACGATTATTCACTAAAAAGACAGCAAAACTTTTATTCGAGTCAGAACAAAAGCAAAGAGTATCAAGTAGGATGTAAAAATCAAGAATAAACAAAAGAAAGCAGAGGCAAAAAAAATAAAAAAGTATGTATCCTGCATCAATTAAGTTATGGATATTTGTAAGGAAGATCTTCTGGATGATTTAGCTCCTAGTAACAAAGAATGGGAAGCTAGAAGATTACTCGGGGGTCTAGTGACTAGAAATAAAAATAATCAAAGCCAGATCACTATTTTTCTTGAAAGACAGCCTTATTTTGAAGAAAAAACGTCACAGCCCATCCTGAGAGTCAGTTATGAATCAAACAGATGCCATTCTCTGGAAAGATAACTGATTGAGAAAGACGAAGATGACTCAGTTTAAATTATTCATAATTCATTTACTACAAAAAATATCAGGATAGATGACACCAATAAGAAACAACCTGTGACTATCCGCAGGAGATAAAGTATGAGAATTGCTCCTTTTAGTGGGTCCTCAAAAATTGTTCGCCCAAATCAGAGAGCAACCATCAATAACATTGAATAAATTAGTTAAAAGAATGAAAGGAAAAAAGAAAAAATAGCTTACAGTGAGCACAAGCAGCTGAATCAAGGTGAACATATGATAGAGGTTAATCTGAAAGGAGCTTTAAAGCTATCCAAAGCTCGCTTTCCTTAAATACCAACGACAACAAGAGCAGCCTCAGTTTCAAAGAAAAGTATACAAAAGCAATAGGAGCAGCCATCTCCCTTGAAATCAAAACTATAGATCAAGCAGAATGGAAATTTTTTCGAGTAGATAGAGAAGAGAATTATTAAATTTTGTTAGCTTAAGAAAAACTTAGCAATATGATTATACTATTATTGTGTTCAGGATCACTCATATATCTATCTTAAGGTCGAAGAGAAGAGAGGTTTGTCAAGAGAATAGTATATTTTCGTGTTCTGCAGCTGCTGGCCTTCTGGAACATCCAATCTCAGCCAATTATTGGCCATCATTCCTGAACAATCTTGTCCTGAGAGAACCACCTCAGAATAGACATCGAGGACTTGAGCAGAAATATTTCTCTTGAAGACAGGCAGAACATTAAGCAGGGGCCCACAAAGAGCATATTTTTTGTTGCTTATCCATCTTAAGATAGTCTTGTGATCTTAATTCTTGTTTTGTTGAATAAGTTGATCTATGTCTTTTCTCATATCTGTTTCAAGAGTGCTTTCAATGGGGGTAATGTAAACATTCTTGAAATTCTAAAATAAATGAATTTATACAGTGAGGACCACATGAGCAGCTTCTGGGTCAAAAAAAAAGTTAGCTTATGAGTTCCCATGTCCAACAACATTTCCGACTCCCGAATAGCTACCGCCTAATATGCGAATGCTACTGATTTGATTGTCCTTTCCATTAATTAAGTTAATGTGATAAGCCATAGCCAAATTAGTAAGCGGGCCGAGTGTGATGATGCATAATTCAGTTTTGTACTTGCTTATTGCCTCACTCAAGAATAAACAAGCCGCCTTGCTTTGAACCAGTTCCTTTTTCTTCTAATCTAAAGGATACTTGTCAAGCTCTTCAAAGTTTGAATTAAGGTCTATGCATTACGGGAAATTTTGCCTCAGCAATAATGACCTGTTGGCTCCTACATTTGTAATATTTGTACCTTTGAAGATATGAACGTCGGTATTTGCGATTTGTTGAGCGATAAGAACATCTCTCACAGTACTATCCATATTTCTTCGACCAGCCACACAAGTTATACCTAGAACAGTTCGGTCAAATCTCTTGGATAGTTTGAGAGCTGCGACTAGACCATTGACATCTTCATATCCTCCTTGGGTATCGATAATGATATATTTATCAAGGAGTGGGATTGGGGAGGCGAATCTTTATCTGAATTTCATGATTATTATTGAATCAAAATATCCATATCATTATTCGATATCAATTCCGTCGGTGTCGAGGATGTTTGGCTCAGGTTGGCCCTCCCACATGAATACTTTATGTGCTATGTCCACACAGTAATCTCTTCTCAGTTGCAAGTCTTCATCATGCTTACTGTAATTAAATGGTTCGTAACGTTCCGAATTTTTGCACTGAATTTGAATTTCATTTTTTGTCAGTAGGAATGAGATCTTGTCATTGAAAAACACCTGAACAGTTTCGTTTGTTAGCAAAAACATGCTGGCATACTTGGTCCTGCAGTATTGGCTGACAGTCACTGTTCTTTATTTTTCAGAACCAGACACTCTCTTTCTTTTTAAAGTTTTAGCAAAGGCTTCTAAAATATGAATCTTTTTTCTGACTTCATCTTCCTCTGGAAGTTTTTCGTGAGAATATATCATCTCCTGTTTATTTTTCCCTCGACTTCGAGCTCTTATCTCTTGGCAGCTGCCAACACAGATAAACTCGGTCTCATCATTGAAGACAAATCCAATGATACCTGTGTTGAGTTGATAACCAAAACCAAAAGAGTCACTAATATCCACAAACTCTTCAATCATGACAAAACTTTAACTTAAAGTTATTTCTGAAGGAATTTAAAGCTAAGTTTTAATTATTTTCTCTTTTTATATGACTTCTGAACCTTTCAGATCTTTCTGACTTCGAGTGTTATCTTCTCCCAAAGTCAAAGTTAGATTTCTTTGTGGATCTCTCCCCCCTTAGTTTGTTCGGTGGCGCTGATCTTTCATAAATTTCTTGAAAAATTGCTCTTTGTAGTTCTAAGAAGGAGGACAAGAAAACACAGTAGCTGGTAAAATCTACTTTAGTAAAGAAGTACGTGAGGTAAGGTCGGAAAGCTTTTGATAAATGGGTGAATGATAGTAGAAGAAAATCGCAGTCTATCCTTTGGATTCGGCTTAAGTAGTTTTTTGAGCAGGTCAACAAGTTCCTTATTTTTCTCGCTTTCCAAGAGTTCGACCTTGTACTATTTATTGAGGATTTAGACAATTTATTACTCTGTTTGCCCTCTAGCTTTGCCGATGAGATCGTCATTGGTTACTTTAAAGGGCTCTCTATTCTCAATTATTTGGTATAAGAGTATTCCCAGGTGCCAAGAGTTTATCTCATCAATGTTTCCTAATTTAACTTCTTTTTTGAAGAAAAGGTCGGGACAGATGTTCCTATTTCTGATTTAATTCCTAAAAGGAAGCCTTTTTATAACAGGCTTTTGCCCGATGCCATTTGTGAATATAGAAAATCCTACCACAAGCTTAAGTTATTATGTGAAAAATAAATTCTAAGTTTGGATTTTCTCCAAAAATATCTCCCTTTCCTTCAAATAACCAAAGATCTCGTACAGCTCACCCAAAAAATATGCAACTTAGAATTCTGTCAGTCCTTATCGTTTCTGAATAAGGTCTAACAGATATTGCTGGTAACCTTGAGAAACGATGTAAATAGAGTCGGGTTTGTCGATGACTTCAGAAATAGAGACTATTTTTCTGTGCTTTAGTTGTCTGAATAGATCTATTGCTTGGAGTAAATGATCAGTCATGGCGTTGAGTTTTAGAACCGACTTTGAGAAAAATTGAACCTGATACAGTCTTCTGTTATCACTATTCGTAAATAGAGCCTGATAGCCGAATTTGTGGTAGCTTTGGACCTTAGAGTAGTGAATGTATGTGCCATCTTTCAGCAGCAAAACAGTTGAACGCAGCTTATTCTCCATCTTCTCTTTAAAACTTTTAGAAATTCAATCATGAAGTAAAATAAGCAGTTCATTATCAGCAGCACAAGAAGAAAAGACCCTTTTTCTTGCCTTCCTCATCTTTCATCAAGATATTTTGAGCTAAAGAATCTCCATCCACGTTTACTCTGTGGCTAGCCCCATACCCTCTTGCAGCCAGCTTCAGAGTTTGGCTTATCTCCAGGTTTTCGCTCTGGGCTCTCTTGACTTGTTTGCTGAGCTGTTTTTTGTGCTGTTTGGTTGAGACAGTCAGCCGGGTCATATGGTAAATTTATTCACCATTGATTGGATCAGGGCCAGTGAGCATGGTATGGTCTTCCTCCAGATATTTGCTGCTACTCTCCATTAATAATATTATTAATCAATTGCGTCAGAATGCGAGCTATATATCAAAGGGTATAATTTTATTGTTAAACTTTTCCTGACGACGCCCTATTGTTGCCCTCTCTTTTCTTATTTTCGCAAAAAGAAGATTCGCAAGGAAACTTTGGACTGTACTGTAAGGAGCCATTTAGAGTTACCTATCGCATGGGAGTTTCTTTCTTGTGCCAAAACTTTTGAAGCTCAGATTTTATCTTCTAATTTTGGCTTAATTCTTTCTTGTAGGTACTTTCCATGAATCTTACTTGGTCAGCTAGTCCTATAAGTTATTTCTTGATGTTATTTTTGCTCTATTTTTACAACTGATAACTTTTTTGCAACTATTGATGCTATTCGGAAAGTTCTGTTAGCTCTTACTTCAATTGATTCATCTATTGAGTCAAAGAGTCGCAGCTTTACGTACTGTTGATGAGACTGTTCCTTATCTATTCATACAAAGCTCCCAGCTCCTCATAATGTTCAGAAAGGTTATTCTTTTCTTTTGCCAACTGTTGGATTTCCATTTTATTTTACTAGAGCTGAATAAGAGTTGCTTGATGCTATTTCTGGATATTTTGATATTTTTCAGTCAATCCTTGATTCTCTAATGTCAGCCTCAGGTTGGACTACTGGTATGCTTCAATCTTACTAAAAATATCCTGTTTAATATGCTGATTTTAAGATATTTTTTCTTTGATAAGGTCCAGTTCAACTGACAGTTCCTTGTTTTCTTCAGATAATTCATTCTTGAAATTTTAGTGATCCTTTAGACACTCAATGAGCTCATTTTTCTCTTTTTTTAGCTGGATATTTTGGGCCTCGAGTTGCTCAATTGTATGTGCCATATTGCTTTCCTTTTCCAGCATAAGCTCAAGAGTTTATTCAATTTGGCGTATCTTACTTATTTGTATACTTCCCTCTTTTTAGATCTTGAAGTTATTTTTCTCAAGCTCCTGAACTTGATAAATCAGTCGACTATTTTAATTTTTGATGACTTTGTAGTTGTGGTAGATTTATTCCTGGGCTTCTTTGCTTTTGTGTACGTACTAGTTCATGTATTGTTCAAGCTCTTTGTACTTTTTGTGATAGTGTCCTTATGCGCTGAAGTAGTTGTTTTTCAGCCTCCCCTCCAACTGCTCAATCATGTCGAGGTGATTGCTTTCATTGAGACATAACTGAGTTATTGACTCTCTTTTCTTCAGTAGCACTTGCTTCAATTCGGCATTTTACTCCTCTAGAAGCTTAATATTTCTATCGGATGTCAGCAATTTGATTCTTGTATTTTCGTGTTCTTCAAGCTCCTCCAGAAACAGCTGAATAATCTCTGGTATTTCGATAACATTCAGCTCTTCAAAAATTGATGCATATTTGAGCTGAAGATCCATTCTTGATGGTATTTAAGAGTGGTTGTATGTGTTTGATTACTCGTGTCGTTGATTGAACGAATACTCTTCCTCAAATAGCTTGCGTTGCTAGCTTTGATAGCTATCTTTGTCAACACTCTTTTTAATAGTTGGAAGGTTTTCTTGGGAGAAAGAGTTCGGAAGATGACTGGATGATTGGTTGCTTTTCATTATTAAATCAAACGGTAATATTATGGATCATTGAAAATCATAATACCTTTTCTGAAGCTGAGGGCCATGGGCGTATTGGACCTTTTTTATGTTAATGATCATTTCCTCAATTATTCCAGCCAACTATTTATTTTAATGTTTATGATACTTTTGAATAGAGGCAAAAGAGGTAGCTGCTTATTATATTGAACTGTGAATGGCTTGAAGTCTCCATCGATAGTCTTTTCCCTCAAGGCTGATGTATTAGCTAATAGAAGTGATGTAGTTGATAGTCTCACAAAGATATGCCTTAAGATGGGCTGAATATGATCTGTAGTTTGAAATAATTCGCTAGTATTATCTAAAAAGTTAAGCTGGAGATATAACCTCCTCCTTCTCTGTTGAACTTGTGTACTCTTTCAAACTGGATAGGCTCAAATCTGAAGACTAGAGCAAGTTAGACTCAAATTATTCCACCAGTTACGAAGATCTCTTTCTGTAGGCAGACTGAACACTCTCAACTATTTTGCTTTAGTGATTGATGATGCGATCTATCTGGTTCACAATTTATTGATGATTGTCTTACTGGGAAAGAACCTCTGCTAATTCTTGAAATATTCCTTTTGTGGCATTCCAAGGCGATAGCTATTGACTAACAGTTACACCAGGTCGAACTTCTTTTGTTGAAGGACTGACTATATGAAAGTTAGCTTTTTTAGTTGCATTTGTGGGTTGTGAGAATGAAAAAAGCAGCTTATTTCCATCAAACTCACTTTTTTTTTCAGGGGTAGTATACAGCTATTGACTTGGTATGACCTGAGTTGTGTATATCTTGTTTCTTAGCTCGACTATTTAACTATTTTTATTAACTATCTCGCTTTGAAGATTTTAAACTAGTGCCAGAAGTTACACTCTTTACTACTCAAGCAGCTGCACCATGAGGGTAGCTTTTTCAAGGGCCTCATTGGTGATATCATAAGAAAGAGTTAGTTAATGTAACTGCTCATTTATCGTCTTATCCTCTTCGAACTAGTTAGAGACAAGTATACTCTTCCGAAGCTCATTTTGTGGTAGTTATTGCTTTGAATAGTATGAGCTTGTTGGTTAAAGGTTTATGAAGTGGTGGGTTCTTTTGATAAACTTTGATTTCGCAACATTAAATATATCACATTATCATAATTTCCCTTCGGCCTTCATCTGCTGTTTCAACTCTAACAACTCCCTGTATTCTTACTTGGTCATCTTTATCGTAAACTTTAAATCTGAGGATCGACGCATCTCTTCCAGTAATTATGCTGGGTTCATTGATTAGTCCCGAAAAGCCGGGGTGTCAATACCTTGACCTCCAATAGATTTCCCTGGTAATCTTGTCATCTGCTTCATTTTTGGTACTTCTTGCTTGAGTGGCTTCCTGATGGGTTATTTCTTTGAAGGTTCGTTCTTGCTGGAAATCCTACTTTGAGCTTTTGAGTTGATAGATGCCTTTTAGTTCTTGGAGTCCTCCATTTTTTGACCTTTAAGTGGTTTATTATTGGCAAGTCTTCCTTTTTCAGGCTTTTCCTCAGCTTGATTTTTTTTGATAGACTTGCTGCGATTTTTTTTTGGAGAATTTTAATAGTATTAAAACAAAGGTTGATCGAGAATCTTTGCACTTGTTGATAAAAATAATGATTCGTCA
>Ga0100402_1005909_pt1 | contig 12331 bp, 2 predicted proteins | sample CryGeyme20150102_FD_80419 | JGI IMG/M metagenome (GOLD analysis project Ga0100402, IMG submission 80419) | Groundwater microbial communities from Crystal Geyser aquifers in Utah, USA - Crystal Geyser metaG 2015-0102 | ecosystem: Environmental > Aquatic > Deep subsurface > Groundwater | place...
GGAAGGCTTTGGCTATTATTGAAAGATGATTTTTCGTATTCAAAAACGGCTGTTGCGTATTGTGCTTTTAGTTCGTTATTCGAAAAAATGAATAGAGAAAAAATGAGGAAAGTAGATAGGAAAAGTAGATTTTTTTGCATTATTTTTTTTGGGAAAATTGGAAATAGGATTTTTTAAAATAAAGTAAATATATCTTAAAGTTGCAACTTAAACGATAATCTTCAAAATTAGTTTGGTTTTTGTAGGTATATGTTTTTAAGTCAATTTTTTATTTAAAAATTTATACAATCTAATGAAAAAAATTAATACAATCATTTTTAGCCTTATTTTTCTATTTTTTATGGGAACTGGTTTTTCTGTTTCAGCTCAAAATGTAAGTGAAAAAGCTATCAAAATAGAAAAGAAAAAGTCTTTAAATGGTTTTGAAATTCAGTTTGAGGGAATTTCTGGAGATGCTGAAAAAGCACTTGAGATTGCTATCGAAAAATGGCTACATTCTCAAAAAATTAAATACAAAGAAAAGAGATGCAATTATCACGCAGAAGAAGTAATCGTAAAACAATTTTCTGACAAAACTTCGGATTTGCATATTTTTGTAGAAGAGAAAAAAGGTAAAATTACGCTGCAAGTCGTTCAGACTTTGGGCTATGATTTGGCAGTCAATAGCCAAGATCATCCACAGGAATCTCAAAATATTCGTTCTTGGTTAGAAAATATGGTAAAAGAAGTTCGTTTGGAGCAAATCAATCTTCAAATCGCAACTTTACAAGATAATTTGAAAGATGCTGAAAAAGAGGTTGAAAAAAATCAAAAAACAGATGAGAGCCTAAAAAACGACATCGAAGATTATAAAAAGAAAATTGCAGATGCTGAAAAAGACATCGAAAAAAATGCAGCCGAACAAAAAGAAAATGAACAAAAACGAGAAGAACTTAAAAAGAAAATTGCTGAATTAGAGAAAATGAAGTAAATAGCAATTAACAATTAATGGAATACATAAAAGTCTATCTATTTTAAAAATGGGTAGGCTTTTTTTAGAAACAAAATATAAAACTTTACGTACTAACAAAGTACGTCCTTAGACCAGTTTTCTGAAAAAAAAACAGTATTTTTGTAATATCACTCAAAATATTTATTCTGGACTAGACTACTATACTGTCTATAATCAACAGATAATCAACACATTCTATTCCTCTAAAAAGCAATTTTCTACGTATAATTGCTTAAATTGGAGGTAAGACAAATAAATAATCGATACATACTGTATTCGATCACTTTATTATTCCTAAATCGATATATCAAAACTGCTTTATATATGAACTTATATTTACCTATACCTATGAAAAAATTACTTTACAAAAATAGTTTAGCTTTTCTTTTTTTATTTATTCTATTTTTGCAAGGGAATAGCTTGTTGGGACAGATTCCTACTATCACTTCTTTTACTCCTTCAAGTGCTGTTTTTGGTGCTTCTGTAACGATTAATGGCAGTAATTTTAGTACCACACCTTCAAATAATATTGTATATTTTGGAGGCGCAAGAGCTACCGTTACAGGTGCTACAGCAACTCAATTAACCGTTACTGTTCCTGCTGGTTCTACATCTGTTGCACCCATTACAGTAGTAAATTTAGCGACAGGCACACAGGCTTCCTCAATGAGAAGTGCTGCACCAGCATTATTCACTTTAAGATATACGAATCCCCTATCTATTTCGGCCTCTAGCTTCGTAGCAAATAATTTACCTATAACTACACCTATTAATGGAGCTGCTGATGGAGTTTCTATTGGAGACTTCAATAATGATGGAAGACCAGATATTGCAGTAGGTATAAATGATAATACAGGTGCTGGGAACTTATTGATTTTTCTCAAAAATGCAGGAGTTGGTTTTACAGAGATTGCAAGAGGTAACATTAATACTTTATTTAATAAAAAAACTATTGTCGCTGATTTTGATAATGATGGTAATTTAGATATAGCTATAAAAGGCACATCAACTAATAATATACTACAAATTTTTCTTAACAGTAACGGATTAGGTGATTTTTCATCTGCACCTGTGGAAACTAATGTCGCTACTTCTTCTTCTGTTATGTCTGTTGAACATTTTAATAATGACGGATTTATAGACATAATTTGTGGGGGAAGATTATATTTAGGAAATGGAGATGGGACTTTTACATTTGCAAGTAGTATAACAGGAACAAGTAATGATATAGCATCTTTAAATGCTGATAATGTAGGTTCAATAGACGTTTTTGCTACACAGGGTACTAATGTGGCTCGTTTTTTAGGTAGTGGCACGGGAGGCTTCGGTCCTGCAGCTAATTATCCCGCAGGAGTAAGCACAGGGGATATGACAATTGGACTTTTTACAGGAAGTGATAATTTTCTAGATGTGGTAGTAAGTGATTATTTTGATAATAAAATAGTTCTAATGGAAAACAACGCTGCAGTCTTAGGTACTCCAACCAATATAACTGCGACCGACCCAAGAGGACATACCACGGTAGATTTGAATGGAGATGGGTTGCATGACGTTCTTTCCATAAGATACGGTACTGGAAGAAATACACAAGTTTTTTTAAATAACGGAACAACCCTAAATACACCTGTAGTTTTTACTACGAGTAGTTCTGCAGGAACTGGTACGGCTACTTTTGGAGCAGCCGATTTTAATGGAGATGGTTTTATAGATTTTGTTTCATCAAGTACAGGGAGTAATATTTTTATAAATTATTATACTCCTCCTGCTCCCTTCATTTCCACAGCTACAGGAGGAAACTGGAACGCAGCTACTACGTGGGTAGGTGGAACTGTTCCGACGGCAGGTTCTGATGTCATCATTGCTACTACTGGAACAAATAAAGTAAATGTAAATGTAAATAATATTTCAATAAACTCTCTTCAAGTTAATCAAGGTGCTATTTTAGATTTTGGTACAACGACATATCATACTATCAATGAATTAACCACCAACGCAACTGTAGGACAACGCATAATTAGATTTGCTCAAGGTACGCTTCCTACCGTATCTAGTAGTAATACATTTTTGACTAATCTTGGTGCTGGTATAGAGTTTTACGGAGCTACGAATTACAATATTCCTCCTACATTTGGCTTAGTCGATTATCAAAATGTGATAATACAAGGAACAGGTATAAAATCTTTATCTGGAGCTACTACTGTTAATAGTAACTTGGTTGTAGAAAGTGGAGCTACTTTAGAATTAGGTATAAATAATTTTACAGTAAATGGAACGACTACTATTAATAGTGGATCTACTATAAATGACGGTTCAAATGGGGGTACTAATACTTTTAATGGTAATTTTACAAATGGAGGTAATTTTACAGCTACAGGATTATCTACTTTTAATTTTACTGGAAATAATGCTTATTCAAATACAGGTACAATTAGTTTAGGAATAAATACCATTACATTAAATTCTTCTACAAGTTCCACTTTTACCAATTCAGGTACAATGAATTTGGCAAATATAGTAGGTACAGCAACAGGAGGAACAGAAAACCTTATCAATAATGGAACTATTACCGTAACAGGCACAGGAGCAATGTTTGAGAATTTGAATCTAGATTTTGATAATATTCCCAACACTATAGAATATGCAGGTACAACAGCAACACCACAGCAGCAAGTTGCTACTACAAATTATAATAACGTTACGCTTTCAGGTAATAGAGCTAAAACATTACACACAGGGGATATAACTGTAACAGGAAATTGGTTAAATAGCATAACTGGAACAGGGATTTTTACTACCTCACCAGCAATTACTACTTTTTCAGGCATAAACGATGCAACTATAGAGGGAACTATATCGGGAGGGACTTCTGCCAAAGTGGTTATAGCAAAAACAGGAGGAAGCAAAATTATTTTGACTACAAGGGGTTTAAGTGGCAATGCTGGTGCTAGTCTTGAGTTAGTGAGTGGTATGATAGACAATACCGTAAATGGTACTGTTTTTTTTGATGGATATATAGGTGGAAGTCCTACAAATTATATTCAGGTACCTGTTGGTGGAGGTATAACTCATGGAAGTTGGCCTGAGAATCTAAATGTAACGTATAATTTTCCTATTGGTACAAGTACCTATACTCCTATTTCTTTTCTAAGAAATTCTCCTAACAATGCCATAATTAGAGTAACACTAAACAATACAGGTACTCCTGCTCTTCCTTCTACTTCTGCAAATCTAAATCTACAATGGGAGGTACAATCAACTCAAGCAAACACAATTTTATCAGACATTACTTTTGGTTGGCAACCTGCAAATGTAACAGGAACGATTGCTGGGGCAGAAGTACAGTTTCACAATGGAACAGATTGGACTGCATTAGGAGGGGCTGCCTCTGCAGGTTCGGTTACAGCAGCTTCTTCTACCACATTGATTAATGCAGGTACAAATAGACAGTTTACTGTTTTTATACCTGCTACTCCTAGCAACCCCTTCATTACTACTTGGGTAGCCACAGGTGGAGAAATTACCATTCCTACCACAGGTACAGGATATAATTATGATATTACTTGGACAAATATTTCAGGTACTGGAGGAGATGACTTTGATACGAATGTAGGAGATGGAAACTACTTAATATCAGGACTTACAGATGGAGATACTTACGAAATTGCCATCACAGGCGATTTTCCTCGTATTTTCTTCGATAATACAGGAGATAAGGACAAAATATTAACCATAGAACAATGGGGAGATATACAATGGACAGGTATGTTTCGTGCTTTTTATGGGTGTTCTAATCTAACTACTATTGGTGGAGGTGCTAGTAATGTACCTGATCTATCAGGTGTAACAAATATGACTCAAATGTTTCATGCTTGTACATCTTTTACAGGAAATTCTAATATGAATAATTGGAATACAACAAATGTTACTAGTATGGGAAATGTGTTTCAAACTGCTACAGCTTTTAATCAAAACATTAGTGGTTGGAATACAGAAAACGTAACGAATATGTTGGCTATGTTTTATCAAGCTAGTTCGTTTAACAATGGAGGACAGCCATTAAATTGGAATACATCAGTAGTAGGCAATATGAGAAGCATGTTCAATGGTGCTAATAGTTTTAATCAAGATATTAGTGGTTGGAACACATCAGCAGTAACTACTATGAGGTTGATGTTCAATGGTGCTAATGTCTTTAATCAAAATCTTGGTGGTTGGGATATTAATAATGTTGCTGATATGACTGGTATGCTTAGTGGGTGTAACATGAACACAGTCAACTACGATGCTACTCTTACAGGCTGGGCAGCACAAACAGTAAAATCAAATGTAAATCTTGGTGCAAACGGACGTATTTATTGTAATGCTGTGGCAGAAAGAAATACACTTACTTCTGCTCCTAATAATTGGGTTATCACTAACGATGCTGTAGATGCTTCTTGTCTTCCCACCCAACCCGTAGGCAACCGAGGTCTGTATTTTGATGGAGTAGATGACCAAATCATTGTCCCAAATACATTTAATTCACTTACTACTTTTACGTATGAGGCATGGATTAAACCCCAAAATATTGATAGTGGAAGACCATTTCAGCATTTTATGGGTGATATTGTTAATCGTGCTTTTTATTTGAGAAAATCAGATAGAACTATCAATTTTTTTATGGATCATAGCTTTGGCACTAGGGTAGGTGTACAAAGCAATGCACCTGTAGTAGAAAATGAATGGATTCATGTGGCTGCTACTTTTGATGGTTCATTTATTAGAATGTATATTAATGGCTTACCACAGACAAATGTTAGTATAGACTTGAGTGGAGTTACTTTTGACCCTGTAAATAATTTGTTAATAGGTGGAGGAATAAATGAATGGTTTTCTGGACAACTAGACGAAGTACGTATTTTTGAATCTGCTCGTGATGCAAATCAAATCCAAGCCGATATGGCAACTTCTACACCAAATGACGCAGTAGCTTTTTGGAGATTTGAATATGGAGAGGAGCAAACAGCTTTTAATTCTGGGTTATTATTTTCTATGGCTGACGGAACACTAGGCTCAACAGCAGGAGCAGATGCAAATGACCCCCTTTGGGCATTACGAGTAAAGAACACAGATGATAGTGGTGCAGAAAGCCTTAGAGATGTAATCACAACAGCAAATGGACTGGTAGGAAAAAATTATATTGATTTTAGTATTGATGCATCTGCGCCTTGGAATATTTCCCTTTTGAGTAATATCAATGGTTTTGATGGAATAACAGAATCTGTTATCGTAGATGGAACTTCTCAATTTGGTTGGCAAGAAAACACTACTAATGGAATGGTAACTATTAGTAGAAATGCCTCAAATATGAATGCCTATGGATTGATTATTAGTGGAGCTGGGGCGAGCGATGTAGAAGTTTATGGACTCCATTTTACAGGATTTCCAAGACCACTGCGTATTACTACAGGTGCTGATAGATTTAAAATAGGAGACATAGGAAAGGGAAATGTTATTAATCAATTTAGTGGTGTGGCAGGTATAGAGGTTTTTGCCATGCAGGGCTCTATAACAGGAAATAAAATAGGAACGAATGAACAAGGAACTATATTAAGCACCTCAACAGGTACTACAGGTATTCTACTATCAGCAGATGCAGCTACTACTACAATAGAGAAAAATATTATAGCTGGTTCTAATCTTATTTTGGGTTCTAATGATAACACAGTAGAAAATAATAAAATTGGAACTGGAATAACAGGTAACGAAACAGGATTTGGGATTACTTCTGGTACAGCATATAATGGCATCGAAGTTAGAGGCAATGCGAGTATGATTAAGGATAATATAATTGGAAAATTTAGTGGAAGTGGTATTCAAATCACAACTGCTGCTACTAATAATATTCTCAATAACAACAAAATAGGAGTAGGAAATGATGGGGTTACTAATTTAAGCAATTCTCAAAAAGGTATTTGGATAACTACCTCAGCAGGAAATTCAAATACTATAATCAACAATATCATAGCAAATAATGCTCAGGAAGGTATTCTTGTTGATAATAGTCAGCAAAATCGAATTTCTCGAAATAGCATTTATCAAAATACAGATGGTATTATTCTTTCAAATGGAGGAAATGCAGATAAACAAGCTCCTACAATTACATCTGCTACTACCACAACCATTACAGGCACATGTGGAGAATCGACAGATATAATAGAGGTCTTTAAAAATAATACAGGAGAAACACAAGGTAGAACGTATTTAGGAAATGCCACAGTATCAGGAACTGATTGGACATATACTGGATCTTTTACGACAGGAGATAATATTACAGCTACAGCAACTGATGGAACAACTGGAGATACTTCTCCTTTTTCTAATGCTCAGCCAGTAGTTGGTGAGACAATCACTTTAGGAACAATAGATCCAACTACCTACTGTGCAGGGGAAACAATTAATGTACCTTTCACAACAGTTGGAAGTTTTAATGGAGGAAATACTTTTACAGCAGAATTATCAGATGCAAGTGGAAGTTTTGCTAGTCCAATAGCAACACAAACAGGAACAAGTCCAATTTCTTTAGTTATTCCTGCAGGTGCAAGTACATCAACAGCATATAGAGTTCGTATTGTTTCTTCTGACCCAGTAGTAACAAGTGATGAATCGGCTGCAATTACGATTAATGCTACTCCTACTGTAAACCTTTCTGTAAGCTCTACTACAGGCTCAGAAGCTGCTAGTACTGAAATTACTGTAACGGCTACTGCTTCATCAGCCGTTTCTGGAGACCAAACTGTTGATTTAGATGTTACAGGAACAGGAATTACAACAGAAGATTATATATTGAGTAATACAACAATTACTATTTCAGATGGAAATACAACAGGCTCTGTTACATTTACAGTAGTAGATGATACACTTACAGAAGGAGATGAAACAGCCATTTTAACTATTTCTTCTCCGTCTTCTTGTGTTACTTTGGGTACAATAACTTCTAAAAATATCGTCATTACAGATAATGATTTACGAGAAATAAATGTAACAGGAAATGGAAATGATATTGTCAGTGGAAGTACAACACCAAGTACAACTAACGACACAGATTTTGGAAGTGTATTAGAATGTAATACAAATACGATTGTCAAGACATTTACTATTCAAAATACAGGAACAGCAAATTTATCTGTAAGTAACATCACAAGTACAGGAACAGATGCTGCTGATTTTGTTCTCGGTGGTTTACCTACTTTTCCTGCCACCATCGCAGCAAGTGGAAGCCAAACCTTTACAGTTACCTTCAATCCTTCTGCAACAGGAAATAGAACAGCTTTAGTTACTATTAGCAATAATGATAGTGATGAAGGAACTTATACATTTGCTATTAGTGGAAATGGACTTGCAGATAATACAAACCCAGTTATTCCAACTTTGGCAAATGTAACGGCTCAATGTGAAGTTGCTTTATTACCAATACCAACAACAACAGATAATTGTAGTGGAACAATTACAGGAACAACAACACAAACATTTCCTATTACAACACAAGGAACAACTGTCGTAACGTGGACTTTTACAGATGCAGCAGGAAATTCTGTTACAGCAAATCAAAATGTAATTATTGATGACACGACAAATCCAGTTATTCCAACTTTAGCAAATGCAACCGTATCTCCAAATCAAGGGTGTGCTTTTTATAATACAAATATTCAGAACCCTTCTTACATTGCCGATGGAACAGCAACAGATAATTGTGGAACAGTTACTTATGAATATGTATTAACAGATGCAACAATAGGAATAGTTTCTACTTTAGAATATCAAGTATTTAATGAAGGAGAAACAACTGTAACTTGGAAGGCAATAGATGCAAGTGGAAACGAATCAATTGTAAGTAGCTTTACAGTAACAGTGGTTGATAGCAATCAACCACCTATTTTGACTCCATTACAAAATGTAACAAGAAATACAGACCCTACAAATTGTTATTACACCAACAGAACGACCACTACTTCTACACGCATTCCGAATGGAACGGCAACTGATAACTGTGGTGTAGCTTCATATCGTTATTTGTTGAGTGGGGCAACTTTGGGAGATGTTTCTTCTTTAGAAAGTATTCGTTTTAATAAAGGAGTTACAAATGTAAGTTGGACAGCAACAGACAGAAATGGAAATACTTCTGCACCAAGTCAGTTTATGGTAACTGTTACAGATACTCAAAATCCTGTTATTGAAGCTCCTCAAGCTATTACAAGAACAACTAATTTATACGGTTGTACTTCTACAAGAGATAGTTTGAACATAGGAACTCCGACAGTTACGGATAATTGTTTGTTTAGAGTTTTCAATGACGCTCCAGCAGAGTTTCCTATTGGGGAAACTATTGTTACGTGGACAGCCGTAGATTCAGCAGGAAATAGAGCTACAGATGAGCAGATTGTTACTATTGAAGAACAGTTTTTTGTTGCTCCTAGCGATTCGCTTATTTTGGTTCAGATGTATAACGAAATGGGTGGAGCTTCTTGGAATCGTAGTTGGGATTTGAATACACCTGTTTCTACTTGGTCAGGTATAGGTGTTCGTTGTGGAAATGTTGCTTCTATTAATTTATCAAACAATAATCTAACAGGAGTTCTTCCTACTTCAGTTCTTAATCTAGCAAGAAGAACAGAATCTGATTTTTCATTGCATATTGGAGGTAATAGATTGAGCTTTGAATCGGCAGAAGATTTTGTAGGTCTTGTTCCGAATTTTACGTATTCTCCACAAGCTAATATTTATGCTTCTCGTTCTGAAAGAGTACGACAAACTGAGTCTATCACTTTTAATTCTCAAACCGAAGGTAATTTTAATAATTATCAATGGTATAAAGACCAAACTCCTATTGCTGGAGCTACCAATTGGAATTATACCATTACAAGCGCAGTTCCTTCGGATGCTGGTATTTATGTTTGTCAAGTAACCAATACAGTAGCTAATAGACTTACCATAGAAAGAAATCCAATTACTTTGGAGGTAGCAGGATTCGTAAACCCAACAGACTCACTAGCCTTAGTAACCATTTTTGAAGAAACAGGAGGCCCAACTACTTGGATACGCCCTTGGATTTTGACTGACCCTATTGCTACGTGGGAAGGAGTTACTATTGTTGGCGATAAAGTAAGAGAATTAGATTTGTCTTCTCGTAATATGAGAGGCGTTTTACCTAATGTTTTTGATGATGATTTCTTCTCAGAACTTCGTTATTTGAGTTTCTTTGATAATAATTTGGAGGGACAAATTCCTGTTTCTATTGGAGCGATTACGACTCTTACTTATTTAGATTTAGATAAAAATCAGTTTGAAGGTAGTGTTCCTGCTTCGTTTGGAGAGCTTATCAATCTTCAATCGCTTTGGTTGTCAAGAAATAATTTAACCAGTTTACCAAATGAAATTGGAAATATGGTAGGTCTAAGAACACTTTACCTCAATGATAATAAATTTACTTCTTTGCCCGAAACAATCGGAAATTTGAGTGAACTTTTAGTCTTGAATGTAAGTGATAATGAACTGTTAGGATTACCAAATTCAATTACAAATCTTAGAAAATTAGTTCAGTTTTATGCCAATCGAAACTATATATCGGCTCTTCCACCGAATATTCAGAATTTAGTTGCTTTGACTGTCTTTGAGATTAATACGAATAATCTAACTGCTCTACCAAATGAATTTTTACAACTTAGTAGTTTGTCAAGGTTTAGAGTATCTGAAAATGAATTAGAATTTGATGATTTATTACCTTATTCTAACCAAACTTATTCTGTATTTGATTATGCTCCACAAGCTCCTATCAATGAAGAAGAAGATATTTTGGCTATTCTAAATTCCTCTATTTCATTTACAGTCCAAACACAAGGAAATGGAAATAATTACCAATGGTTTAGAAATGGAACTTCTATTGCTACCACTCAAACGCTGACTATCAACAGAGTAAATAATAACGATGCAGGTCTTTATACAGCTCAAATTACAAATCCAAGTTTGCCAGATTTGACTTTACAACGTCGTTCTATTCGTTTGAATGTGGAATGTCAAGAGGGACAAAATTTTGAAATCCAGCAACCCACTCAAAACGTATTTTGTGAAGGACAACCTTTTGGTTTGAGATTAGAAATCAATGACCAGCTGATTGATACTCAACAAATTCGTTGGAAAAAAGATGGTGTTGTTTTGGCTTTTGCAAATGAAAGAACCTATACTGTTACAGGGGCAGGTGTTTATACTGCTGAAATTTTGACAACTAATGGTTGTACAGCACTTTCTAATCCAGTAGAAATTACTGTTCTTCCTCAACCCGAAGTAACTATTTCTTTAGTAAATGAGGAAGTTTTTGAAAGCACACTAAATAGCCAAGAATCTGTAACGTATCAATGGTTAAAAGATGGAGTAGCTATTGAAGGTGCTTTTGAAAGGACTTATACACCAACTCAAACAGGCGAATATAGCTTACTTGTCTTGACAGAATCGGGTTGTAGTTCGGTTTCTGAAACGATTATCTTTACTCAAGATGAAGTTACAGGAATAAAAGAACCAAAAGAGTTTAGAAACTTAGCCATTTTCCCTAATCCGAATAACGGTAATTTCTTTGTAGATTTTGGAACAACCACACCAAATGGAGAACCTAGTTTTATTTTGATTGATGCAATCGGTAGAAAAATTAATCTCAAAACAGAGCGTATTTCTTCTACTCGTTATAAAGTCAATACAACGAATTTGACAGGAGGAATGTACTATCTACAAATCCAAACCAAAGATGGACTTGCTTTCCGTAAGTTTGTGATTGAAGAATAGTAGCTTATGCTTCAGCGTGAGAAATACGTATCGTAAACTTTAGTTTGCGAACAAACATAAAAACCTCCCTTTTTCTTTAGAGAAGAAGGGAGGTTTTGATTTATAACAAATTGCTAAATTATTTGAAATAATTTGATTTGCAAAGTAAAATTTGCTTTTAGTTTTTGGCTCTTTATGAATTCGGTTGCAATTTGCATTTTTGATAGGTCTGTACTGTAAGTCTGAGCTATCAAAAATATATATATCTTTTCAAAAGGCTTATTTTATACAAGTCAGACCGTTGGTACAGACTTGAATAAAATACAAAGTTATCATTTGCAACTAAAATCATATGGGCGCATCTCAAAATGTCGTTTTTAGGAAAAGGCAAGCCATTTCCCTACAACTATAAAAAAAGGCTCTTAATAGATTTTAGACTTGTCATTCCCCACCCTAAATTAAAAAAAAGCCATGTTTAAATAAATTATCATTTAATTGATAATAAATTGTATTTTAGCTGCGTAGCTGCGAAATGTTTGTAGAAAAAAA
>Ga0100402_1005910_pt1 | contig 12330 bp, 6 predicted proteins | sample CryGeyme20150102_FD_80419 | JGI IMG/M metagenome (GOLD analysis project Ga0100402, IMG submission 80419) | Groundwater microbial communities from Crystal Geyser aquifers in Utah, USA - Crystal Geyser metaG 2015-0102 | ecosystem: Environmental > Aquatic > Deep subsurface > Groundwater | place...
CTAAAACATCTCGGTAATTCAATTCCGTGACATCGGAAGGCCGCCCCTGTTGATCCTGTTTTAAGTCGTATAAAATCCCGATGAGGGCACCTTCTTCTTCCGAGCTTGAACCAAACTCGGATTGCTGCCCCTGAATAACAGATGGTAAAATCCAGATGAGGGTAATACTCAGGGCAATGAAGAAGCTACGTATCATAATTGAAGGATAAGAAGTGTTCTTTAGTTAAACAAACTAGTCGTCCACGGACTTCTCATTAAGGCGACTGAGCTTTTCGTAATAAGACTCGACCAAGGGTGCATATTCCGGGCTCACCGCCTCATCACGCGCTGCCTCAATCGCAGAACGATCTGCTGGCGAGATGTTCGGTTGCCCCAGTAGATCATCTTCAAGCTCCTCATCTCCAGAATAACTATAAATCACAGGACTCTCAACATTCTCCCCCGGTATCATCGCATCTTTTTCGCTCCAACGGAACTGCCCCTCTTTTAGAATAGTCTGTGAGGCTTGTTTAAGTAAATCGAGCACCTCAGCTTGTTTACGTATGTGCTCAAACGAAGCATACTGAGGATCAAGCATTTCGGCCATTCGCGCAGCAGCACGTCCTAATTGACGGGCGGCAATCGGCGATTCGCTTAGAAGATCAGACTGAAGTTGAGCCGTCTGTCGAGCGATTGCGATCTGTTCTTTAGCAGAGAATCCGGACAAACCTTGGCCAGATTGTTGATCAAGGAGATAGTTAGATTTTTGATACATTTCTGCCAGTGCTGCGAGTGAATCGCCACTCACTGTCGATCCTGCAGCTCCTCCCTGTCCGGGGCCACTCACTGGACCACCGGGTAATTGAGAAATTCTTCCACTTTGAGCCATTTTAGGTTCGCTTTGGCCACCCGAGGATTCGGACGCTTCACTGCTTTGGCCGCCACCACCGGCCGGTTCTGAGCCACCTCCTTCCGAGCCGCTGCCGGGTTGGCCGGAAGATTCGGAACCTTCGCTGCCCGGACCGTCGCTCTGCCCTTCCGATGATTGCGAGCCTTCGCCTCCTTCACCGCTGCTCTGTTCGCCGGATTCACCGCTTTGGTCATCTGAGGATTCGGACGATTCACCGTTTTGGCCACCAGCACTGGATGACTCCGAGCCACCTCCTTCCGAGCCACTGCCGGGTTGGCCGGAAGATCCGGAACTTTCGCTGCCCGGACTGCCGCTCTGCCCTTCCGCGGATTGCGAGCCTTCGCCTCCTTCACCGCTGCTCTGTTCGCGCGGTTGACCGCTTTTTTCGCCCGTAGATTCGGACGAGCCACTGCTTTGGCCACCACCATTGGATGACTCCGAACCACCTCCTTCCGAGCCATTGCCGGGTTGGCCGGAAGATTCGGAACCTTCGCTGCCCGGAGTGCCGCTCTGCCCTTCCGATGATTGCGAGCCTTCGCCTCCTTCTCCGCTGCTCTGTTCGCTGGATTCACCGCTTTGGTCATCTGAGGATTCGGACGATTCACCGTTTTGGCCACCAGCACTGGATGACTCTGAGCCACCTCCTTCCGAGCCATTGCCGGGTTGGCCGGAAGATTCGGAACCTTCGCTGCCCGGACCGCCGCTCTGCCCTTCCGATGATTGCGAGCCTTCGCCTCCTTCTCCGCTGCTCTGTTCGCGCGGTTGACCGCTTTTTTCGCCCGTAGATTCGGACGAGCCACTGCTTTGGTCACCAGCACTGGATGACTCCGAACCACCTCCTTCCGAGCCACTGCCGGGTTGGTCGGAAGATCCGGAACTTTCGCTGCCCGGACTGCCGCTCTGGCCTTCCGCAGATTGCGAGCCTTCGCCTCCTTTTCCGCTGCTTTGTTCGCCCGATTCATCGCTTTGGCCATCTGAGGATTCGGACGATTCACCGTTTTGGTCGCTCGAGGATTCGGACGATTCACCATTATTTACCTCGGAGAAGTCTTTCTCCAACTGGCTTTCAAGTCGCATAATTGCAACTTTCAGATGCTCGACCGCCTTAGACTGGAAATTAGACGGATTCCCAGACGTCGGGACGCCCAGAGCACGCCTCATTGCGACCTTAGCTGCTTTTACCTGAAAACCCGATGCTGCGTTAATGTCTTGCACGGGGACGATTAGCGAATGCGTCTCCCTGGCGATCGCATCCTGTTCATCATACGCTTTTGTTAAATGCCCCCCTCGGTCTAATAACACTTGCTGGCGCATCTTTAACCCTTCGAGCTTGGCGATTAAATCTATCAGCAACTCTTTGGAGATGGAATCCCCATTAATATCGGCAGCTATACTCGCCAACATCTCCTCAAGGGGTAATTGTGCTCTTTCGGCTTCAAAATATTTTTCTTCAGCGATAGCTTGTGCCGCTTGCTCAGCCTTCTCCGTCAATTTGGCCAAAAAGCCCTGCTCGATCCTATTTTTTCTCGGATCGTTAAACCCAGTATCCTCCTGAAGTTTTGATATTTGCTGCACCAAATCATCTACCGATTTCTTAATGGCATTTTGTTCAGCCTCGACCGACTGGTGGTTATCTTTATTGGACCTGAGGTTTTCCGTGCGATAATTATTAAGGGACTGACGATGGCGAAGCTCCTTCGCGAGCGCTGCCACATTGAGCTTCTGCTCACGGATTTTTAGCCGATCAAAGATTTGCTCTAAAGTTTGTAAGACAAGTTCCTGACCATCCAGCACTTGCCCCATGTTCTCCAGTGTTAGCTCAAAGTTTGAGCTTTGAATAGCGGCTTCGAGCGAGACAATTATCCCGTCAATTTCCACTTCGTTGAGTTTTTGTAGCTCAAAGAAACTTTCTTGTATCAGAGTAATGTCTTCCGGAGTCGCTCCCAGTTTTTTCAACTCAACTAAGATCGGGCGCAAGAGAGAGATGAAGCGATTTACACCTTCCTTAACCTGGACTTGGCTTGTTTGCACTCCGCTGAGTTCAGCACTAGATTGAGCCAAGCTGTCTACGCGCCCGAAGAAGAGTAGCGTACTAACTGAAAAGGTGGTCAAAATTATTCGTCTCATGGTTTTGTGCTTTTTTCGGGGCTTACATTTCCAGGCAAGTTCTTTTGCTCAATTAATTGACGCAACTGCTCATTAGCGTCCTTTTGACGTTCACCTGCATTTTTAATAGTGGATACATTTTCTCGAACAAGGGTCATCAGTTCGGCGATTTTCTCTTCCGGTGTAACAATGCGAATTCGTTTGCGAGAAGTCTTAGCACGCTGTGGACCGCGAGCAAGCTGCGAATTATCCACAACTTCGATCCACCATTCGAAGGTATCCCCTGATTCCGATTTTAGCCATTCCGAGTCGCTGCCATTCCGGCTTTGGCCAAAAACAAAACTTGAGTTAAAGATACCGGATTGGTCGACGTGCAAAGGCACAGTATACGATACATCGCTATTCGCTAGCACCCATTTAAAATAAGCATCACTTAGGCCATAATCCTCTAAGACCACGCCTTCGATGGTTAAGGAACGACCAGTGACAATGCTCGTTCCATCCTTAGGGTGTAACTCAATCATAATCTCGGGTGCCTTATCTATTTTCCATGCTATCTTGTGGCGAACGTCATTGATCGATTCGACACCTTGGAGGCCTTTCATGTGGACTAGCATCTGTGAAATAGAAGTGTCCAAAACTCCGAGTTCCCCATACACCTGAACACCGTTTACCGTCAGGTTTTTTTTGATGTTTGTTAATCCCTCTGCGAGATTTTCTTTAGTTGAGTTCAAGTAAAAATGAACTGCAGCCTGAGAGAGCTTTTCAGTCGCTTCTGCGATTAATGACAATTCCGCACCCTCTTCCAAACGAAGCTGATCAACCGATACTTCGTAAGGGCTGATTCCTGTGTAGGCTGGCGGGGTCACATTTATTCGCAAATCCTGCAATACCGGAGCGTCTATGACCTTCACCTTGTATTCACTGGTACTGGCATCTCCACCATAGATTTTGTATGTGAAGCTTTTTTGGAGGTTTTCCAGCGCTAAACTGAAAATGTTTGGCGCGCTTTTACTTGAGCTTACTCGAATCTCCTCAGCTGACCCGCTCGAACTTTCCAAAATAAAAGTGACATCCTGTGGAATCTTTCCGCTTAGTTCGGCCTGAAGTTCAAGCCGATCGCCACGTGCTACCATTGCATCGCCAGTCAATACTTCAATTTGAGTGTCAAAAAGGGGAGGGCGGGAAGACAGAAAGTAGCGGTCGATTAATATAGAAGAAGCTTTCGGGTATGTGAATACCCAACCTGCAAACCCCGATCCTATTAATGCCGTAAGCAGCAACCAGAGGGCAGACGATTTGAGTGAGATAGCGCCTTTCCAGTTAAGTTCCGCCATCGTATTGTGAGTGAGTTTAAGCAATCTTTCAACCAGCGAAATCGAAGCGCGGCCCATATCCGCCATAGGAACAAGCTGAATTGTGGCAATCACCTGGCTCCGCAATTCCGGGGCATACTCCTGTAAACGTAAAGCCATTCGATCACGATCGAGTCGATGCTTCAGAGGATATAATAGATAGCGCCAAGCAATCCAACCGGCGATGATTACATCCAACGCCAGTAGGGCGGTCCGCGAACTCAAGTTAAAGTGCAGCCAATAATCCAACAAGCAACGAAGCCCGATAATTAGCAGTAAGAAAATTAGAATTCGACCTAAGCCCGGCAGCAGGCGTGTCATCAAATCACGTGACCTTAAAGTCTCCAGGTTTTTAATCACCCGTCGATAGCGCGGATCATTATGAAGATTGAGCTGATGGGGAGGCTTCACTATTTTAGTTTTAAAATTCGACGACTAAGCCACTCTGCAACAGGCAAGACTAGCAGTAGGACGTAGATGAACGGGTGAAAAGCAGGCTCGTATTTACGAACGTCCCGAATCATTGGCATCGATCCGGAAGTCAAGGCTTCCGGTAATTCATCAAGGTCTTCCTCTCGAAAAATCCGCCTCTCGCTACCAGCAAGCTGCATTAACCCCTCGAGGTTCAATGAAGGGTCGCGCATTTCCAGATTCGAAGCGTCTACGTTGAATGTTACGCTAGCTTCAGGATCGATTTCAGTCCGAAGCACATACCGGCCAGGTGTACTCGCAAGTAATTTTACCTCATAGTCTCCCGGTATTCCTGGACGTGATTTGAGGGTAATTGCATTCTCGACTTCAGTTCTCTCATCATCAATGGCAGCTTCGATGCTCAAAGTGCCAGCAACCTCCTCTGCATCTAGCGGTTGAAAACCTTCATCAAAAATTCGCCCGTATATAAGTATGCTTTCACCTTCGCTGTATGTGTTGCGCGCCGTGCTTAACTGAACTCGATCAGAAGCACCTTTTAGTCGTTCAACTCCAAGTTTGAGGAACACCTGTCCCCAAATTTTCAGATAGTGCTTTTCGCCTATGCGACTTCGCCAGCGCCACGTTTCGTCGAAGCCAAAATAGAATACCTGCCCTCTTCCCACGGACATATGTGCCAGCACAGGTTGCGATTCCCCGTTGGCTACTTTTGCAGGTGTAGGGTCCTCAAGTAAAACTCTTGCACTTGGCTTGGCCGGTCCGGTGTTTGCAGTCCAACGCACTCCCGGGAACTCGCGCCATATTCTTTCGCTTAAAGCCGCATCCGGGTCCAGTCGCAGTAAAGGAGAACGGCTTCCCTCGAAAGTAAGAAATAGCGGGACCGGATCGTCATAGCGAGCCTCCCCGTTCTCCGGAATTTGATCGATTTGCACGGGTAGGAGTGATTGCAGCGGCGTTCCTTTATAAGCTAGAGGGTTGTAATTCGAACCAGCAAGGAAGACCAAACCTCCGCCGGTTTCACGTGCCAGTTGATCCAGCGCATTCATATGCTCTGAGCTCAAGCGCTCCGGGTCGACATCGCCCACCACCACGATCATATATTCTAGTAAGTCTTCCGGTGAGGGCAGTTCAGCCAGGAAGCCAGACTCCGGATTACTACCGAGTGTTGCATCTCCATCCAACATAACGGCACTCACGTCGATTCTGTTATCACGCTTCAAAGTGTCCATGAGGTAGCGAAAGTCCCAACGCGGTTCCTGCTCAATTATCAGCACCTGAACACCCCGCCTCTTTGCCACCAGATCCAGGCTAGCCTTATTATTTTCAACTGTAACTTCTTCTCCCAGTTCATCTGCGACGACTGTGAGATAATTGCTTCCCCGTTTTTTCGGAACATAGGAAAAACTTACATTCACTTCGCCATTCTCTCCGAAGCTCACGCTTTTCGAGTCGATGGTTTCCCCATCGGAAACAAGCCTAACTTGTGTCGTTTCACCAGTCAGGCCGGTTGCACGCAGGCGCACATTGAGTACCGATGTCTCGTTTAAAAATACCGTAGCCGGGCCTGTAAATGATACTATTTCTAAATCACGCTGAGAAGTAACCCCCACGGCGTAGGCGAACAATGGTAGGTTGCGTCCTAGTAAGTGATTCAGGGCTGAGCCCATAGGCTCACCTGTATTGTTCGCGCCATCCGAAATGAGTAGTATGCCGACCAATGGCTCACTGGCAGCTGCCTCTAAAGCATCTTTAAGACTATCTGAGATGGCAGTCGAAGATTCCGAATACTCGAGATCAGCAAAAAGTGACTCGGCATCCTCGATAGTAAGCTCATCCGATTCCGGATCGCCCATTCGCAGAGGATTACCTCCCTTCCGCCCAAACGGCACTACAAGAATATTGGCTTCTACAGCGATCCTTGGCCATAGGTTCAGGTCTTCGTTGGTAGCAAGTGCAGCAACCAAATCGCTTCTGGACGGCATGGGATTGATCTCGCGATCAGTCTGCGTTCCGTAAATCAGACGCACACGTTCCTGGTCAATTTTCGAATTCCTTAGATCCTTAAATTGCATACTCGCACTGACATCTTGTAGTACAAGCAGAGTACCCTTGGTCTCTTTATGCTCGATCACCCGCACGACTGGTTTGGTCAGCATAAACAATATTAAAAGCAAGAAAAGCGAGCGTAGTAGTGCCAAGCCGAATCGTTGAGATCGCGAGAGGTCGCCATGGCTCTTCCAATAACCTAGGAATATAAACGCTACGAAGACGGTGCCGATCAGGAGCGCCCATCCCGGGTCCATCCCTTCGAAACGGAACCAGACTTCGCTCGCGTCGGATGCCGGGTCTGCTCCGATCATTCGCATCAGCCAGCTAGGTATGGAGGCAAGGGGGGTCATCTCCGGCGGCTAAAATGGTTTGCCAGATAGGTTTCTGTTAACGCAAGCGCTAAAACCAGGATGGCCAGGATGACCGATGGTTCAGGTAATGAACGCGTAAAACGCTCGAACCAACTGGGCATTTTCCTTTCTACCAGGGCGAGTTCCTCGGCATCTCCACCGAAGGGATTTGAGGCATCCGCTGAAATTCGACGCAGGTCCGTTTCTGCAGCCGCTAAATTTACGCCGAAAGCGCCAAATGGGGTTTTGTCTTCACCAAGAAACAAGCTGTAGCGGCCCAGTCTACGTGTGTCCGAATAAACAACCTGCCCACTTCCATCTTTACGCTCCACGACTCCTGTAGCTTCCATATTCCCTTCATGAGCAGGGCCTCGAACATAAAAGTCCCTCCCAACGTGGCCCAGCTCAATTTTGGCGCTCCAGTTTTGGCCTGGAGAAACCTCTGCAAGCACTGGGATTGTTCCACTTAGCCATGTGAGCACTCGCTGAACCAGAGGAACAAATTGCGCAGAAAGGGGAAGGTCTGACCATTCCCGGTCCATGGGTAGCGTAGACAAAAAGACACGGCCTTTGTCGTCCTGAACCGTCACAAATAGCGGATCACCGTTACCTAACTTAAGAACGGTCTTTACCGTATCGGATGCTTCTATGCGTAAATAGCGCTTTATGTTAAAGCTATCCAAGGAACCGGCCGAACTCCGGTTCCAGAATCCAGTGATTGAGTGATTGTAAGGTGGGGCAGCCGCAAAAAAGGAACCGGATTGACTGATCGATAACCGAGTGTCTCCGATAAATTCACCGATCGCCGGATTCTTCACGAAGCGTGCCGCCGCATCCAGATTAGACGGCGGGTTAATCCAAAGTCCGCCCCCTGCATTTAGATAACTTTTCAGGCCTTCCGCTTGGCTGTTTGTGAGCTCACTGATTCCAGTAAGAACAACTATATCGTATGTGTTGAGCTCTTCGGCTTCGGCCAACACGGATAAGTCGAGAGCTTCCTCTTTTATCGGGAAGGCTTTTTTATCGGGTCCAGTAACCGGAACCGCTGCAGCACGGATAAATATCCCGGAGGAAAGTGACGTATTTTCGGAGAATCCGCCTTCTACGAAGCCAACACGCAGCCCCTCCGAAACCTGTATGCCCAAAGTGCGGCTGTCGTCAGCCGGAAAAGAATCACCCGGTAAACGTACAGTTAGCAGGTATACCCCGCTTTGTTCAAAAAGAGTCTCAAAAATAACCGCCTTTGCTTCCCCCGGTTCCATTGCGGGGATAGCAACTTCCTCGACAGGCTTACCCGGTTCCAACTCCATGAGCAGGTGCGTTGCAGAAGATGCCACATCTCCCCCATTCCGAACCAATGCTCGAAACTGAAGCGGTTGCCCTATGATCGCCTTTCGCATCATCGGCTTAAAATCAACGACTCCCAGGTTCTGGACGGTTGTCCGGCCTTCGATGAGCCGCAAATCGAGTTTGATTGAGGCAGCTTGAGCTCGACTTGAAAGTTCTGTTAGGGCATCTCGGTCGCTCCAGGCTTCAGCTTGGCCGTCGGTGATTACGAGAATTGTGCCGGCTCCTCTTGAAGAGAGAAGATCAATCGCAGCCGAAAGCCCAGCCTCGAGGTTCGAACGTTCGGGGCGCGGAGTTTGTCGCTCTAATTCACTACGAATCTGATCGTGATCGGAAATAGGACTACCTATTATAGGATATGCGCGGTCAGCGAAAAGCAGCAGTGAAACACCTGTAGATGCCGCAAGAGAATCTAGCATCTGATCGACCAATTCACGTGCACGGTCGAAGTGTGTTTGAGTCAAATCACTCAAGCCCATACTAGCTGAAGCATCGACAAGCAGAACAAGATTGTTCTGTTCTTCGACCAGGGCATCATCCAGATTTGCTGAAAACGGACGTGCGAAAAGCAAGGCCAGCAGCAATAGGAGGAGGCAGCGCAATAATAATAAAATCAAATCTTCAACGCGTCGTCGCTTTTGCAACTGTTGTGTCGCAGCCATTAGGAAGCGATGAGCTGCCCAATCGATTACAGTCACTTTTTGCCGACGAGCTAAATGGATTATGATAGGCGCGGCAACGGCAAGCGCACCCAGTAAATACCATGGAGATAGAAACTGCATGACTCTCAGCGATATACCCTACGCCTGAATGAGAGATATTCGCCCAAAACCTCACCTAAAGGCTTCGAGGTGTTAACGAGGATATGATGCGCATCACAACTTTCGCACCTGCGCCGCATATTACTACAAAAAGCGGACACCTCGGAGCGGTATGCTTGAGCAAAATCCTTCGGGAATGTCGTTAATGGCTCCTCGCCCTCTAATCCCTCAAAGCGTATCTGCCCGTCATAGGGAAGATTTAGTTCTGCATCATCCAACAGTTGTAAGACAATGACCTCTGATTTTTCGTATTGGAAGCGGGGTAACGCAGAAAACAGGGAATCCTCATCATTTAAAAGGTCACTGATGATGATGATGATTGAGCGTCGCTTTATACCCGGGGCGATTTTTATCAAATCCTTCCCTATTGAAGAACTTCCACCAGCCTCGGCCTGTGCGAGAGACTCCATAATCCATGGGAGTTTTTGCCGGGCATCCGTATAAGGCATGAGAAAGGGGGCGTCATTACCGACCATCCCCACGGAGACTGCGTCACTTTGCTGGAGTATGGCGTAGGAGAGACAGGCCGCTAGTACCTTCGCGTAGTGAAATTTCGAATACGTATCCGAAGCGAATCGCATCGAACCGCTGGCGTCGAGAATGATGTTGGCGATGTAGTTCGTGTCTTGCTCATACTGTTTGACAAAGAGTTTATCTTTTCGCCCGAGCATTTTCCAGTCGAGGTGCCGCATGTCCTCACCTGGTGCGTATTCTCGATGCTGCGCAAACTCCAGAGCAAAGCCCTTTAAAGGCGACCGGTGTTCGCCTACCTTGTAGCCCTCGACCACTTTACGGGCGGCTAAGCCTAAAGCACTCGCTCGATTAACGGTATTCGGATCCAGCAGCTCGCGATGGGAGATTTTCATCCGGAGTTTAAGTCTCTTGCGAAAATATACCGTTGTTCAATACGAGCTCACTCAGACTAAGCGGCATCAGCCCGCCGCGATCTCGTTTTGCGGTATGGCCTCAAGGAGTTGAGCAACTACATCATCTGCGGTCACACCTTCGCCTCGCGCCGCGAAATTTGTAGCGATGCGATGCCGAAGAATTGCGGGTGCAACGGCAACCACATCCTCGCAGTCCACATAAGTTCGACCGCGTATCAGGGCATGAGCGCGCGCTGCTGTGACCAAGCTCAAACTTGCCCGCGGACCAGCTCCGAAGGAAAGCCACTGCTTGGCGACCTCCGCAGCCCCCGGTTCCTTCGGTCGTGTACTTCTGGCAAGAGTACCGGCATAGCGTATCACATGATCAGGCACCGGGATTTTACGAACAATCTCCTGCGCTCGAATAACATTTTCTACATCCAGAACATGCCCAAGTTTTTCTCCTTTATCACTTAGGGCACGGTTCATGATTTCAAATTCATCGACCTCATCTGGATAGCCCACAGAAATGAGGAATAAAAAGCGATCCAGCTGAGCTTCCGGTAGAGGGTATGTGCCTTCCTGCTCAAGCGGATTTTGCGTAGCCAGCACAAAGAACGGATTAGGGAGCTGCCGGGTATCTCCCCCAATAGTGACTGAGCGCTCCTGCATCGCTTCGAGTAGCGCAGCTTGAGTCTTCGGGGGGGTCCGATTAATCTCATCGGCAAGCACAATATTAGCAAAGATAGGTCCTTCTAAAAACCGGAAGGTTCGCTCCCCGCTAACCGGATCCTGGTGCATAATCTCTGTTCCCGTTATGTCGCTGGGCATGAGGTCGGGAGTAAACTGAATCCGCTTGAAAGACATTTGTAACGTCTTCGCCAGAGTCGAAATCAGTAGAGTCTTGGCTAAACCAGGAACACCGACAAGAAGCGCGTGACTCCGCGTGATGATTGCGATAAGGATTTGTTCCACAACATCCTGTTGGCCCACGATCACTTTAGCAATTTCAGCACGTATTAAATCGCAAGCTTGTTGAACTGATGCAACCGCGTCTGCAGAACTAAACTCTTCTGAAGAAGCAGCATCATGTTCAGGTGCTTTGTCGGGCTGAAATTCGGATTCCTTCTCGGGGCTCATAGGCTTAGTTCAGAGTTTGAGGTAATGACTTTTACGTGTAGAACGGCAACCAAATTAGAGTCAATTAAAAAGCGCCTTAGCACACCTTGGTTTGGTTGTGCATTTTAAGAGGCGACTATTCGTCGTGTGCTTGCTTGCCGAGCGCCGTTGGTTGACGAAGTGAATGCGCCGCTACCGCGACCATGCTCAAGTCGTCAGGGTTACGGTCAAATTTAGTCCACGGCCAGGTGGACTTATTATGATCTGTTAAAGCAGGGTCAGGCTGTAGAAGCGTAGGATATTTGTAATCATTTCTGTAGGTTTATTCGATTGGCATTAATAAAGTGGGCCACTCAATACTTTCAGTGGATTGTAATGCACGGAATAGAACTCTTACCGTGAGAAGACCTGCAACGGGACCTCAGTGCCGTGCTGTTCTCTGCGGTTGAAGTTCCCGCTTTCAACAAACAGATATTCGGCTCCGTTGATCGTTTTTGTTTGGGTGCGCAAGGCCTGGTAGTTGTCCAGGTCCATCAGCCAATCACCGGACCAGATCCAGACGGCTGCGTCCGTGGTGCCGTCTTTGTTGAATGTTCCGGATTGAAAAATGGGTCGCTGGACCCGCCCGTGTTTGGCAGACGGGTCGAAGCTCTCAATCGAATCGACTTCAGCCACCAGCTTCCATTTTCCGGGCATTTTCGGGTTCGCCGCGAAGTTGCCATCCCAGCGAAACATTAAGCTATTCAAATCAGTCTCTCCGCTGGCATCCTCGCTCTTGGCGTATCTGGCACGCAGCCAATCCGATGTCATCATTGGCACAATTTCGGCAGACTTGTGCACCAGATCATCGCCCATCGGCGGTAGTTTTTGCTCTTCCAGATGCACGCTGATCCTGCCTTGAGGGACGCGCTCCGTGGGCTTGGCCTTATATTTGTCGTTGTAGCGCAGGAAGCTCTTCACTGCGATGGTGACCTCGTCTTGGCCGAATTCGTCGAGCCA
>Ga0100402_1005913_pt1 | contig 12328 bp, 9 predicted proteins | sample CryGeyme20150102_FD_80419 | JGI IMG/M metagenome (GOLD analysis project Ga0100402, IMG submission 80419) | Groundwater microbial communities from Crystal Geyser aquifers in Utah, USA - Crystal Geyser metaG 2015-0102 | ecosystem: Environmental > Aquatic > Deep subsurface > Groundwater | place...
ACCATTATCATATAGTATTAATTTAAATTATAGAAGAAACGTTTATTCTATCATTAATTTAAATGGCTTCCCTCTATCAAGACGATATCCTGAACTTCATCTAAGCTGATGTGAAGTGCTAGGAAACACAAGGGCAAAAAAATCCTCCCCTGACCAAAGCTCAGAGATTCAGCTAAGCTGTTTAGAAATCATCTCATTTTTTTGGGGTCAGTCTCCGTTCTTTTCAATGCGAGCTGAGCGACCTTAGGTATCATTATTTATACTTAGTCATCAATTCGACTGTGGAAAACATCAATGGATCAATATTTCGAACAGTAAGGTTCATCGGAAAGAAAGCAGTATTACTCTTTCGAAAAACTTTAGGCCGATCATTCTCAATGGAAGTTCAAATTCAATCTCTTAGATTTATTGATTTTTTATACATTTTTTTAATCATGATGACTTTATTATTCACTTTTTTAAGAAATTCCACGAAAAAACTAACAACCTTTGATAAAGCGGTCTGATAGTTTGGTACAAATAAAAAGATGAATGGACACGACGGACTATTAGCTAGAATATCAAAATTCACAATCATGCTATGTAGAGAATTTTCATAGGGTTGACAACTAAAAGCTTAAAGTAATCTTCTCCAAGCTTGGTCTAGATCTATGAGCTTTAGACTCCGACTAAGGAGATATTTTTTGAACTGATGGTGCATCCTTTTTTAACTTTTATTTCAACTAGGCGACATGGAAGGGCTCCTATGTCGACCATTTTTTTCTCATTCTTCAGCGTTTTTCCCTTACAAATATACTCGTCTTTGTAGACTTCGGTGAGGGTTCCACTTTATTCAGAAAGGTGTACTTTTCATGGTCTGCGATCGATATTGTCATTTCGGACCCATGGGTGTAGTTATCGATGCAAACATACTTGACATTGATGAGATCATCTAAATAAATTCTGAACTTTTGTTTACGGAAAGGGGCTTGCTTGGTTCCCAAATTTTTATGAGTGTAGTGACAAAATGGCTCTGTATTAACTCAAAGATACCGTCTTTGTCATTCTATTGTTGAATGAAGAAGGGAATGGGATGAAGAAGAGCCCGAAGGTTGGCATCTTCCCAGTTGAATGTTGAAGAGAAGGAGAACTTGCTGTTGCTCATGTTTAAATACCGAAACTATTATTCCAAGTTCGTTAAAATACCTACATACCAAACAATAAATATCAACATTCATCTCACCATTTTTTCTTTGGGATAGAGCTTCCTTCCTTTTTAAATTATTTTTGAGCGATAATTTGAATTATTAAATGGATATTGAGCAGGAAGAGAACGAGTTTTCTATAGATTTGGAGAAACTCATGGTTTCAGAAGTAGCAACTACTCTCTGGGCCAGTAATATGGATCTCTTAGCCCTCACCACTTACGATAATCTAATTCAGCTCTACAGAATCAGCTTTAAAGCTCAAAAGGTATTTCAAGCTGAGGAAGACAAACCGATAAAAGGAATAGCCTTCAGCCCTGACTGTACTTTTGAGTTCATTCAGCTCAATTTCTTGCCTACGGTCTCTGCGACGGATCCATAAAGTTAGTGAAAACAGAGAATGGAGAGCAAATTCTCTCGCTGGAAGGTGCTCATACCAACGAGCTGGAAAGTCTCACATTTGTAGCATATCACAATCTCGACTCAACTCTATTTATGCCTTTTCAGAAAAATTCACTTGAATCCAAGCTGATATTGAACATCAGTCCTCATAAAAACTGCAATAGGTTGATTTTGATTTATCCAGGAAGGCAATCGTCAAGATAAACTCTTTCACAGAGCTCAGGAAGTAGTTCACACTGCTCCTTTCGACTGAAAAGACAAAGACCATCTTTTAGCTCAATGGATTTCTACCGATAGCTGAAATTAATTATTCTGATTTGGGGTTTGCTTTTCCCAAGGCACTCTTTAGCCATTACGATGGAAAAATTAGGTCGATTGTAGGCTAATAAAAAAGTACTCAACTATAGTTATGGCTGATAGAGTGTGAGGCAAAAGTGATGACGTAATGGAGAGAACCCTTAATAAAAGCAACTTGTCTTTTAGGCTACATCAATGAAGCTTTGGCGTTTGTCGAGGTAGCTTACGATTCTGCTGAAGTCATTATCAAAGATGCTCTCAGGCAGCTAAAGCAAAAGATGGTGCTGATTGATGATCCAGGTATGCTGTTACCCTATAAAGATAATCCAGACTTCAGTCCCTGTCAATAGTTATTCAGGTTTCTGAACTGTGGGACCACTTCTACTGCTTTGGTCAATTTTTTTACCAAAGAAGTCTACGACAGCAAAATACTTGAAAAACTAGATGAAAGCCTCAATCAATGCTTTTCAAAGCTTCATGACCTGCTGCTCGAAAGTATTCAAAACAGCTTGGAAAGGGCAGATCTCCTACTGAGTAAACTAAAGGATTTAGCCCAAGGAGAGCAGGGGAAAAAGCTAGGATTGAGCCAATAGAAGTTGATTAGTGCTGAGAATAAGCTAATAAGGCTGTATACGATGGGAGAAGTTCTTTTGGTTTAAAGTACAGAAGCAAAATTTGATATAAGAAACTTACTCGTATGGCTGAATAAATCAACGATAAAATCTGCTGGTGAGAATGAGGCATAGATCTAAAATAGCAAGAGCTATCTCAATAAATACTCAGTTGACTTCACAAGACTTCATGGGTTTTTGAGCGAGTAAAAAAAATTCAAACTCGAAAATCTTTTGACCTTCTTTTAGAAAACAAATCAATACAACTTAATTCATATCCAAAAACCATAGTTCAAAATATTCAAGAATGAGACCAAAAAATTCAACACCAAAGAAGCTGAAGCTACTTTCAATAAGTTAGCCGCCTTGCTGGAAGTCGAAGACGTGAGTGCTCCTTCTGAAAGGGTCATGGACATAGAATAAACCTACAGGAGTTTCAGATTAGAGATGAAAGACTTGAGAACTTAGTGGAAATAGCTAATGAAAGAGCCAATCAGAAACATTAGTGATCAGCTCAAAGGAGGCTGGAAGAGAACTCTTATTGGAACTGTTGAAGAAACCGAATTATTTCCTTTAGAGTTCAAAACAGTTGTGAAATAAGGATAGCTCTTTGCTTACTTTGTTGAAAGACTTGAGGATAGAGATCGGCTGGTACAATTCAATTGTCATACTGGACTCCGGTAAAGTCTCACAACGACTCAGAGCCATATTCTATCAATAGCTGTGTCAGAGCATATTCTAGCTATTCTTGAAAATAAATTTACGGGGAAGAAGACTTTGGCACAAATAGCAAATGAAAATTTTAACGATGGAGAGATCGAGATTGGCAAGAGAATAAGTCGTTTGGATGGAGAACTGGACATCAACTGCTCGATGAGAGGGCTCAACTCTCTGGTTGTAGACAAGAATAAGCTCATAATTTTTGATTGAGGCAATAATTAGTTGTATAATTATTTGTGAGTGCTATACTATTAGGAGTATTGGAAGAATAAATGAGAACTCTTAAATAGATTCGGTTGATTTATAGACAGCATTTGCTCCCTCCTCTGGTTGTTCCTTTCGAAAAACTTTCATAGTATAAGAGCATTATTGATCTTAAGAAACCATCTCAATCTGCATACTAATCCAGAAAACAGGCACTGTTAATGCACTAGATCAATGAAACCGTCATAACTCAGATCATCAAAATCAGAAACAGCTTCATCTTGCCCATCTAGAAGTGCCCCTTCTACTACCAATAACTTGACAACTATGTGAAGGCCCAGCTTAAAGCCAAGGCACTAAATGATTAAATGTACCTTGAATGCCTTCACTCTATAACTGCTCATCAGAGGAGAAAAATCCACTACCAAACTCTTCGAAACTACAAAGATTTTAAGGCCAAGCTCGAATTGGATAACCCTGACTTTTATAAAAAAGTCACATTAATTCCCAGATTTCTGTATTAATCTCCAGTAGATTTGGCTTTTGCTTCCAAAAAGAAATGGATCTAACTATCTGATGTCGAAAAAGCCTATTTTAAGGAAAAATACGAGGAAAAACTAGATAATTATTGGAAAACACTCAATAAGATAGCTCATAGCTCCTCGATTCAAACATAAAAATTGGTCGAACTCATAAAAATGCAGTTGAATCCTCCTCTTTCAAGTGGACTGAAGAAGTTACTTTTTCCTTCAGGTCTGACTTACTCTGGAGGCCCTATTGAAAAGTGAGCTAAGTAAACGCAATTGATAATAGTATGACTATTTTCTTCATATTATACAATCAAATCTTATGAATTACTGTAGGACCTTCGCAGTTACCATTTTCCTCCTTCTCTGTTCTGAAACCTTCAATCGAACTATTCAAGTTCCCCACGTCAATAATGATTAAACTCTCCTCATGCGAGTCGGGGAACTCTATCAAGCTGATCGAGTATTCAATGTGTTTGGTGATCTCAATAAGATATACAAGAAGGAGGTGTTGGAAATAGTTGAAGGGAGAGAAACTCCTTTCGCAGAGTGCTATGAAAATCCTCCATAGGCAAATTTTGAGGTTAGAGGAGAACATCTGATTGGAGGAAAGAGAAGTCACCTCAAGACAATCGTATACGACTTTGAAGAGATGTACCTTCTTGCTAATTTAGAAAATATCCCAAAAATCTGATTGATGTGGAAACTTACTCTAATTATGTTTACTATGTTCGAGAAGATGGGACCATCAAAATAGCTAAACTTGACGGAGGTTCTAAAATGGCCGATATCAAAAATATCAAAACCAGTGAGAGCGATATCAATTATGGTAACTTTGTGGTTCTGCCTAATGCAACAAAAGGAGGAACGAAAGGATATGGAGTATTCCTCACTCAAAATCAGGCGACTATATTTGATCTCGAAGGAGGCTAGAAGTACAGTAATTTCAATACCTCCACCCAACTAGCTGGCTTTGAAAGCGGAAAAAAACTAGAGGATAACTATTTAGCAGTTGCTCTTGGTACAAATGGTGCCAAAATATTTTCTGTTGACTTCGATACTCAAAAATTAAACATAGAGGTAGAAATAGATAAGACATTTTTGAGTTTAGAGAACATCGATATTCAGGACATTGCTTATGACCCCACCAGAAAGATTCTTTTTGTCCTGGACAGGCATATCGGAGTGATTCCTCTCCAACTGAACATCACTTCCAAGAATATATCTGCTCGTCTGACATCTTCGACCATCAAAAATAGCCAATGCAATGTCATATACTATGACCAGTATATGGATGAACTGTATATCAACTGTAGAGAACTCCACAAATACCGCATCAGCAAGTGGCCAGTTTTTGACGAGACGATCCTTCCCAGGCAGGAAATATCAATTCGAGACATAACTTCCAGTGGAGACACCGTGGCTTTGATCGGAAGAAACATATTCTAAGTGATCAACCTGGAGCGAAAAGTGGCGGTATATGAAGACAAACTTCTTGACAAGTTGATCCTCAAGGAAAACTTTTTCATCAGCGGCAACGAGAATTACATTATTACAGGAGACTACAAGATATATCCTCCCAGCTTAGCTTGTCAGGCAGATGGCGACTAAACTGTGGGAAAACACAAGGTTCTCTTCAAAGTAACTGCCTAGTGCAACCAGCAGTATTTTGACAGAGTCAATTTCAACCCAGGGTCCTTTGAAAAGGATGACAAATGCGTATATACTGTCTACCACCACGTCAAGATATGGAAAGCAGCAGCCATTAACGTTAAAGCCTTCGGAGTTATTGGAGTCATCATATTGCTGCTTGGTATCGGAATCATGATCTGGTGGCTCTGCTCATTCATCAGCCTCCGAAATCTTAGGGCACGTTTGCTACGCTATCAGTCAGTCGGGCAAGGTCAGGATAACCAGGCAAGTAGCTAGTCAGATCACAGAAGACCCGAGGAAGTGGTAGAGATGAAGCAAATTGAAGGTCCTGTAGTGGACAATGAAGGCAGGCATGTATTGAATGAGGATGTGGATATTCCTTAGGACCTTCATGATATTGAATGACATCGAATATTACAATAAGCACACTGATAATTTATTATGACTAAAAGATCTTTAATGACTTACTTAGCAGGAGTTCTATAAATTCTAGCTTTATCTTGATCACCACTAAAATATAACAAGTGGAGGATAAGAAACCAACCACATATTGTGGCATTTCATTCGATTATAGCATAGACCAATATAGTTTCTGTCGTAAACTTTATTAAATATAACACAAGGAATCGGAAATAGTTTTCATCTCCATTTATCACAACACAGACAAATTGTGGAAGAATGTCCTCCCTTCCACTCTTCATCAGAGGAAACTTTCAAAATATCGGACAAATAAATAGTATAGTGGAAGGAAACATTTAATTATACATTCTGCTTGTTATTAATTATATAATTACAATGTAAAATCAATGGGCCAAAACATTTGTATTCGAGAACCTTGCCTCGCTTAAGTCCACCATCACATAGCTAATGGTTAGGATTGAAGACGAGGAAGTCGATCTCACTCATCTCTTTGAAAGATACTGCTCTCTTTCGCACCATCATGTATCCATCTATGACCCCGGCTCGGGTTAGTTTGAATAGTTGAGGAGAAGCAGTACTTAAAAAGTATTGGTGAATGTCAAATATCTTGAACCGAGGTTCATCCTCTTAAAATACTGGCAGAAAGGTTTTTTACTACCCGATTCATAAAGCCTTTATAGGAGCATTGAAGAAAGTATTGTCGAATCTGAGATTTATCAACAGCCAAGAATGAGGTAGAGAAGTATCAGAGAAGTAATTGAACTTGTCAAACAGTGGAGGGAAATATATCAACATGGAACAGTGTATTCAAGTAAACGAGTAAACTTGCAAGATGCAGCTAAGTTAACAGGGATTCCCAAAAAGAGCCTTGATGACTACTATTGTCAGCTACGCCTAGCTGAACAATATGGCTTTTAATTTCAAGAAATGTTAAACTAGAAAATGAGAGTTTTGAGAAACTTCGTCAAGGCAAGCAGAAAGTAGAAGTCAAAAAACAATTCTCGAAAGCATGAGAAGCATCCTACTTCGCTAAAAATACTGAAACAATATGATTTGCTTTCTCATAGCCTCAAAGACTATTCAGAGCCTACAATGAGAGAAGAGCTTAGACCACAAATAATCATATAAAAAAACAAAGAGCAGGCTCCTCAAATGAGGATGATAAACGAATCTCCTATCAACACTCATTCTTCTGGGTCTATCGAGGCCTAATAATATGGTAGTCAATTCGGATAGAGTGAAAGTTTATAAGAAAAGGATAGCATGTAGAATAATTTTTTCAGGGTCTTCTAGTTACCTCTTGATGCAGAGGGAGATCCGTACTACAACGCTGATCGGGATTTTAGGAGGGCAGATGAATCATACGATAGTGATAGTTTAATATGTATGTGATTATCTTTACTGAATAAATATTTGTCCCACAATATTTTTTGCAATCACCTGACTCTCAAATTTGGAAGCCCCGAGCAAGCCACAATATGATAACAACTATAATAACTATAGTGTTGCAGACAGTCATGACAAGTCCATAGACAAGCATACCTCCCTTGCAGAAGCTAATCATCACTTTCACGAAGAGGGTTATCTCAACAACTGCCCATATAAAAACCTTCATGAAGGCTACGATCCCAAATCCTATCCATAATCGTCTAACCCATCGATATCTAATTGCTCCAACTTGAAACAAAATCGTTGGAGTGATGACTCCCAATATTAATATTAGTTAGATTACCCCCATAGCGATCATCCAAGGACGAAGGACAATAAATGATTCTCCTTTGATGGACTTGTCAAGGCACTGAGAGTATGGCTGGGTGATGCCATAGTATAGATTACAATAAGTGAGAGGGAGCTGCAGTAAGGATATAAAGTAGACAGTCATTAGATGCTAGGTTGATATTTGCTGTTGTTCCTACTATTGAAGGGCATCTTCAGAATAGTCTTCAGGATATACAAACTATAGAGGTCGAACGTTGAGAGCAAGATGAGCATGAGGTGACTCGCCTTGAATATTAGCGATGGGCATTCTAATATTTACCGAGTTCAGTTATTCCTGAGTCGATATTGGTCTACCTGCTGTTAGGGTTTATTATCACTCCTAATTTATATTTTCTCATGTACTTCTTGGACCCTTTCCTATTATTGGTATTTAATCAACTCAGCGATATAGTTATTTACAACGACTTTGTTAAACTTGATAACTTTCCTGCAAAAGGGACAAGCAGGTTGGTCCCCCTTTATCTGCTCAAGACAATGCTTGCAGATAGTGTGGTGACTTGAACATATGATGACTGGCTTGTGCTGATGCTTGCTGTATGGTTCATCGCAAATGCTGCACTTGCCTAAGTTGTCGTGAAATTTCTGACTGAATTAACCCCTCATATAATATTGGGTAGTATTAAACCTCTTACTAATATCAAAGTAATATAAAAAATATAAATTTCTGATCATGGCTTCTTTTGCTACTCGAGCTTTGCAGAAATTTTCCAAACTAGCTCTCCAGCCGATGGTCGCTCATGGGGCTCGTATGCCATCAGTTGCTAGGTCAGCTAAGCCAAATATCCGGATTTGAGAGGAAAGTCAACCTCATAGTTCACTATAGATTCGAGCTCCCCCTCAGCAAAAGGATGCTTTCCGTGGGCAAGGATGTATGCAATGCAGCCCAGCATCCAGATGTCTGCAGGTGCTCCGATAACTTTTCCTCTCGGATCTATTAATTCAGGAGAGCGGTAGATTTATGTGGAGTTAAAAGTAATGTATTCGACAATATCGTCCTTTTCATCCTGACCAATGGCGTCATATACTACAGTCTTGGTGAGGACACTACCGAAATCACATAGCTTGTAGCTGTTCCCAACCATTATGATGTTTTCAGGCTTAACGTCCAGATGATAAATCCCGATCGAGTGCAGTTAGTGAAGAGCGAGGCTCACATCTCTCAAAATAATTAAGGCCTATCTTTCAGATATATCTCTCTCATTGATCTCATCGAACAGGGTTTTTCCTCCCAACTCAAACAAAATGCGACCAATCGAAACATGGTTTTTGGTCACATGAATTCCACAGGTTTTCATTTTGATGGCGCCCTGAAGTTGGTGATCCTTGAGTTTTGTCTGAATCAAAAAAGAAGTACCAGCAGAGCGACCTCTGTCTTGTAGGCCTCCTAATTTGTCTTAAGTCTCAGAGATATTTCCTTCAGAGCGTATTTCTCCCCAGTCGACAAATCCTTGCATTGCCAGATCTTTCCGAATGCCCCCTCAGCCAGCCGGCACACCTTCTCAAGATGATAGTTGTTGAGAGTGATCTTTTCATGAGGTTCTATTTGCTATTCAGCTGGTGCTTCAGGAGTTTAGCGGATTCTTTAGTTTTCACAACCCATTTATTTATTAACAACAATTGATGAAGGATCGAAAGCACAAATATGTCGCCTCAACCTTTGAGAGGATGCTCCAACTAAAGAGTATGATCAATCAAACTGAATTAACTTTTTCTTTAAAAGTTTTGTTGGTGAATTTATAATTGGTTCACATCTGTATTATATTACTCTCATATTCATTATATTGTACATGAGTCAAACTAATCATTGGAAATTAACAGTCGAGAAAAGCTTGCTAATTCTTCAAGGTGTTCATATCTATATGCTTGGTAGCCCACTATTTAGTAAGGTGGAAAATAAATACACAGTCTTGACATTGTCCCAATTGCCGATAACATCAGTGCTATATAAAATGACAAGGAAAAGAATGAGGGCACTCCGATACACCTACACCTAGGTAAAAGTATTAAATAAGTTAGATCGCAACAGACTCTAGGCCTCTGCTTGTCTTTACATCATCTAAATCCACTGGAGTAATTTGATCCTTTTGTGGCTTGGTATATTGCTATCTATTTGAAAGCAGCTAACAATATTGGAGATGTCGGATGTAAGTATCTGTCCAGGGTCGAATGGCGTAATCTTCAGGAACTAGGTTTGTGTATGATCAATCATAGTTGTAGGTTTCAACAATATCGGATAGAAAGGATGTAAATATCTGAGCAGACTGCAAGCTCCCTCACTGCGATAGCTTAATTTGAGTACTCGTTGGAACATGAAGGTAGCAATCAAATACAGGATAAGGGGGTCAGCCATGTGGTGAAAACATACTTACCTTCGCTTACTAGTCTGATTTTTCGTATACCATAAGCAATGCAGATGAGTGCCGGAGTATTTGTTAAAAAGGATGCAGATAGATGGCTAAAGGAAGATGGCCGAACTTTGAGGAAATGAACATCGGTAAATCATAAATTGACACAGAAGGTAATAAAATCGGCCCTCTGGGCTTTTCTTATTTAGCAATGCTAAGCTACAGGGTTTATTCAGACTAAAACCCCCAGCTTTGATGTTCCTAATTATTTTGAATTCATAAAGATTTGTATTCAGTATGGTCGTATTCAAGGACGAAGAGTCCTTCCATAAAAGAACTCATGAAAGGGCTCTCAACAGCCTAAAGATGCCTCCTCACTATTTAGGCTTCACTAATCGGACTCTTTAACAAAGTCAGCCAGGGCTCACACATCTATATATTCCTGTCTACCTTGCTCTGCGCATCAAAAGTCTTCAGGGAGTTGACGTACAAAACCTTTCGGGAGATATCAATGGAGTTATCATGGTTTGGGTGCTCATTTAAGAATTACCGGAACCTTTAGTGCATATTCTATCCAGGAAAATTGAGCTTCAGGTGAATCGATCGCAGCCTCTATTCCTCAGAGACGATCATTAGCAAGGCGTAACTCTTATTAGAACTGGAAAAATGCTGAAATTTACAATTCGTAAGAAAATAACAGCTCGGATTCATGAGGATACTCACTGGTCTCCTTTCGAAATTCTCAGACTGATTGTCACAATCACTTGCAATTCTATTAGCTTGACAGGGACTGAGATCTTAACTTCATATCTCAACTAGCATCATGAGGCCAGGACGAAAATTCAAACATTGACCCCAATTGCTGAATAACTGGGATTGCAATTGGAGGCACCTACAGAACCACCAAAGAACATTTTGGCCTTTGATCAGCACCAGAGATACATTGTGAGCTTCAACTGTATGAGAAACGGTTTGTAAATCCCAGTAAGTTTTTCACGAGGTTGCGTTTACTCTATCTATGACATGGTATAGACACAGCTAGAGTCCTATCATACTCATCTTGACTCGTACTGGGAAGTATGCAATCAATCAAGCCCGGAAAAGCAAAATAACGATAAGAAAAAAAACAAAAATGCTCTCAAAAAGTATGAGGAACCCACATAAGATAAATATTATTTTTCGCCCACTGAAAGCTAATAAGGACTTAGGGGATCCCTTGAGCAAGTTTCAGATCTTATGTAAATGCGGAAACAAGAAGGAACAAATACTGACTCCCCATTAAAGCCAAAATATGCTCAGTTCACTCACTTTGTGGTACCTTTGTACAAATACCCTGGAAATTCTCTGCTGACAATATTCATTCCGATAGTACTGCTGGCTTTCATGAGCATGACAGTGTTCTTCCAGTCAAACATTTTAGCAGCAAGGATAGGAAACATAGCGACAATGGTGCTCAGCTACATCAGCTTGGTTCCTGTGGTCAAGAGATAAATGCCACCATCAGCAAGGGTCAGAGTTATCTAAAAGATTATCTATGCATAAACCTTATGTTCACTATTTCCTCTGATTCAGAGTTTTCTTCTTGAGTAGTATGATGGTCAAATATTTGTGTGGATCGAAAACGCCATGTTTTTGCTCTGTGCAGCGACCCATTTTTTGATCTTCCTCTTCATGATGGCCCTCTACTTGATCCATAAGTTCTACTGGGAGCCTTCATACAATGAAGAGCATGAGGGAATCAAGGCTGACCCTGAACATTATCCTTATGAATGGATCAACATGTACTGTGACGAGCAATTCTACCTTGCCAACGATAAAATATATACTCACAACTCAAAGCATGCAGATCGACCAAAACCAATGATCACCAAGTATTCTGCTCCCGTCAAGGTACAACGCAAGATACAAGACAGAGAAGGTGAGGCTGAGAAGAAAGAATAAAAAGCTGAGGGCTAGGAATGTGAGTAAATCATGGAGAAAAAGACCAAGAAAAAGAGCAAGAAGAGAAAAGGAAAGTAGGAGGATAAGTATTAAGCTGCTTCAATCAACACTGTCCAAGAAGTTATTTCAAAGGTGGAAGACAAAAAGGATCCTGGTCTGATTTACCAGAAGGCATTGAGACACTTAGACAGAGTTATTGAGGAGGGGAAACATATCAGTTGGTTGGTGTACCGCAAGGAGAAGCA
>Ga0100402_1005914_pt1 | contig 12327 bp, 6 predicted proteins | sample CryGeyme20150102_FD_80419 | JGI IMG/M metagenome (GOLD analysis project Ga0100402, IMG submission 80419) | Groundwater microbial communities from Crystal Geyser aquifers in Utah, USA - Crystal Geyser metaG 2015-0102 | ecosystem: Environmental > Aquatic > Deep subsurface > Groundwater | place...
GCGCGCTTATCAGCGGCATGCTGCCGCTGGCGGTCCTGTTGTGCTTTGTGGGGATGAAGCTGTTCGGTGTCCAGGCCAATATCGTGGCCCTTTCGGGCATTGCCATCGCCATCGGCACGATTGTCGACATGGGTATCGTCATCTGCGAGAACATTCTGAGGCAGTTGGACGAGGCGGCCGGGGCACGGCGCGATTCTTCGCGTCCCTCGTTTGCGGAATCGCTGGAGATCGTCCACCGGGCCGCCAGTGAAGTCGGCGGTGCCGTGCTGACCGCCGTCATGACCACCGTCGTCAGCTTCCTGCCCGTGTTCACGATGATCGGGGCGGAAGGCAAGCTGTTCAAGCCGCTGGCCTACACCAAGACGTTTGCCCTGGTGGCCTCCATTGTGATCGCGCTGACGGTGTTGCCGCCGATGGCCCACGTCTTTTTCTGTGGTCGCGTGTCCGGACGAAAGCTGCGGATGGGCCTGAATGGGCTGATGGTGGCACTGGGAATAGTCCTGGGCATCAAGCTGTCGTGGCTGATCGGCGCGATTGTCGCCATGTTCGGTCTCTATCATCTGCTGGAACCGCGACTGCCGGAACGAATCATAAAAAGGGGGCCTGTGGCGGCGACGATTCTGGTGGCGCTGGCGGTCGGTGTTCTGCTCACCCGCTACTGGGAACCGCTCGGCCCGACGCGGGGCGCACTCCGCAATTTCGTGTTCCTGGCGGTCCTGATCGGCGGGCTGCTTGGTTTTTTCAAGTTCTTTGAACACGTCTATCCGCGGCTGCTGCGCTGGTGCCTGCGCCACAAGGTCGCCTTTCTCTCCTTGCCGCTCGCCCTGGCCATCTTCAGCGCGATGATCTGGCTTGGTTTCCCCAAGGTGTTCGGGTGGCTGCCCGGAACCGTGTTGAGTAGCCGACCGGCGCAATACCTGGCGCATCAGTTGCCGGGCCTGGGCAAGGAGTTCATGCCGCCGCTTGACGAGGGCTCCTTCCTGTGGATGCCGACGACCATGACGCATGCCTCCATCGGCGAGGCTCTGGACATTCTGCAGAAGCAGGATATGGCCTTCGAATCGATTCCCGAGATCGAATCGGCCGTGGGAAAGCTCGGCCGGGCCGAGACCCCGCTGGATCCCGCGCCCATCTCGATGATCGAGACCGTGATCAATTACAAGCCCGAATACAAGACCGGCACGGACGGGCGTCGGGTCAACTATCGCTACGACAGGACGTCCGATGAATTCGTGCGCGATGCGGCCGGCGAGCTGATTCCCGATCGCAAGGGACGGCCCTTCCGGCAATGGCGCGACCATATCCGGACGCCGGACGACATCTGGAGCGAGATCGTCAAGGCGGGCAGGTTGCCGGGCACCACCTCGGCACCGAAGCTACAGCCCATCGCCGCCCGGATTGTCATGCTGCAAAGCGGCATGCGGGCACCCATGGGGGTCAAGGTCATGGGCCCCGACCTGGAGACGATCGAGGCGGTCGGGCTCCAGATCGAGCGTTTTCTCAAGGACGTGTCTTCGGTTGAGCCGGCGGCCGTGATAGCCGACCGCATCGTGGGCAAACCTTATCTGGAGATTGTGCCGGACCGGCGGGCGATTGCACGCTTCGGCATTCCGATCCGCACCTTCCAGGATGCGATCGAGGTAGCCATCGGCGGCCGTCAGCTCACGACCACCGTCGAGGGGCGTGAGCGCTTCCCGGTACGGGTTCGCTATCAGCGGGAGCGGCGCGACAGCATCGAGGCCATGGGGCGGATCCTGGTGCCCGGCAAGGGGGGCCAGCAGATCCCGATCACCGAACTGGCCGAGATCCGGTACGTACGCGGACCGCAGTCCATCAAGAGCGAGGATACGTTCCTGGTCGGCTATGTGGTCTTCGACAAGCGGGACGGTTACGCCGAGGTGGACGTGGTCGAGCAGTGCCAGGCGTATTTGCAGTCCAAGATCGCCACTGGCGAGTTGACGCTTCCCCGGGGCGTGAGCTACAAGTTCTCGGGCAGCTACGAGAACCAGCTCCGGGCTTCCCGGACATTGGCACTGGTGCTGCCGATCGCGCTGTTCATCATCTTCATGCTGATCTACTTCCAGTTCCGGTCCGTCTCGACGACGTTCCTGATCTTCACGGGTGTGTTCGTGGCCTGGTGCGGCGGGTTCCTGATGCTCTGGTTCTATGGCCAGCCCTGGTTCCTGAATTTCAGTGTGTTCGGGGTGGAGATGCGGGGGCTGTTCCAAGTCCGGACGATCAACCTGAGCGTCGCGGTCTGGGTGGGCTTCCTGGCGCTTTTCGGCATCGCGACCGACGATGGCGTGGTGATGGGCACGTACCTGACGCAGTTGTTCCGGGACAAGGTACCGGCGACGCGCGAGGCCATCCGCGCGACCGTGGTCGAGGCGGGCGAACGCCGAATCCGTCCCTGCCTGATGACCACGGCCACCACCATCCTGGCGTTGCTGCCGGTGCTGACCTCGACGGGACGCGGCAGCGATGTCATGGTGCCGATGGCGATTCCCGTCTTCGGCGGCATGCTGATCGAGGTCATCACCATGCTGGTGGTGCCCGTCCTTTTCGCTTTTGTGCAGGAAGTCAAACTGCGGGATTGCGTTGCGGGCGGCAAGTCGCTAGCCTAGTGCGCGTTGAATGTGTTCGGAGTCTGGATCAGGAGACGCGCGTATGTCAAGGACGGTTAGGGTTGGTCTGGTGCAGATGCGCTGCACGGCGGACAAGGCGGGGAATCTGGCGACCGCGCTGGGGCACATCGAGGCACTGGCGGACCGTGGCGCCCAGGTGATCTGCCTGCAGGAGCTTTTTCTCTCGCTGTATTTCTGTGACCGGGAGGATCCGGCCCGCTTCGCGCTGGCCTCGCCGGTGCCGGGCCCCGATACCGAGGCCCTGCAGGCTGTCGCCGCGCGACTGGGGATTGTGATTGTCGCCTCGCTTTTCGAGAAGCGCGCCGAGGGGCTTTACCATAATACCGCGGCGGTGATTGATGCCGACGGCAGTATGGCGGGCATCTACCGCAAATCGCATATTCCCGACGATCCCGGCTACTACGAGAAGTTCTACTTCACGCCCGGCGACACCGGATACCGTGCGTTCGACACCCGGTTCGGTCGGATCGGCGTGCTGGTCTGCTGGGACCAGTGGTATCCCGAAGCCGCCCGTATCACCAGTCTGATGGGGGCGGAGATCCTGTTCTACCCCACCGCCATCGGCTGGGATAAAAAGGCCCCTGAATCGGATGGGCGCGAGCAGCACGATGCCTGGCGCACGATCCAGCGGGCGCACGCCATTGCCAATGGTGTGCATGTCGTGACGGTCAACCGCACCGGTATCGAGGGTGAACAGCAGTTCTGGGGCGGGTCGTTCATCAGCAACCCCTTCGGCAGCCTGCTCTACGAGGCCCCCCACGACGAGGAAGCCCTGCACGTTCAGGAACTTGATCTCGACGCTTCGGACCGTTACCGCACCCAGTGGCCGTTCCTGCGGGATCGCCGGATTGACACGTATGGCCCGATTACCGCCCGTTGGCTCGGAGACGCATGACGGCAACCCGCTCGAGACCGCGTCGCTTCCTGATGCCGCCGGAATGGGCTCCGCACCGCTCGACATGGCTGAGCTACCCGCACGCCGCCTCGACCTGGCCCGGCGGGATTGAAACGATCTTCGCGCCATACAACGAATTCATCCGCGTCATCAGCCGGGGCGAAACCGTGCATGTCAGCGTGCAGGACCGCAAGGCGGCACTGACGCTCGAGAAGGAACTGGCCGCCATCGGAACGGTGATGGTTCATGTGGCGCTGCATGTGTTCCCTACCAACGATGCCTGGTGCCGTGATCACGGTCCCTGCTTCGTGTTTGATGCGGACACGGGCGAGAAGGTCATCATCAACTGGGGTTTCAATGCCTGGGGTGGAAAATATCCCAGCCTGCTTGATGACCAGATCCCGTCCCAGGCGGCCCGCTATCTGGATCTGCCGTTGGTCGAGCCCGGTTTGATCATGGAAGGCGGGGCGATCGAGGTCAACGGGGCGGGCTGCCTGCTGACGACCGAATCCTGCCTGCTCAATCCCAACCGCAATCCCGGCTGCTCCCGTCCGGCTCTCGAGGCGGCACTGCAGCGGTACTACGGGGCCGCCCGGGTGGTCTGGCTGGGGGAGGGGATTGCCGGTGACGATACCGACGGGCATGTCGATGACCTGACGCGCTTCGTTTCCGGGACGCGCGTCGTGACGGCGGTCGAGGCGGATCCCGCGGATGTGAACTACGGACCGCTTCAGGAGAATCTCGCGCGGTTGCGCGCGGTCCGGTTGCCGGATGGGACCCCGCTGGAAATCGTTGAATTGCCGATGCCCGAGCCGGTCGTGCATGACGGCCAGCGACTGCCGGCCTCGTATGCCAACTTCTACATCTGCAATGCGGCCGTGATCATGCCCACTTTCCGTTGCAAGCGCGATGCCGAGGCGCAGGCCATCCTGCAGGGCTGCTTTGAGCGCCCGGTAATCGGCATCGATGCCACCGACATCATCCAGGGCCTCGGCAGCTTCCACTGCCTCAGCCGCCAGGAACCGGCTACATCGTGCGCCAGAACTTGAGGTTGCGCTTCTCGATCTCGCGGTGGTGCGGCAGCGGATAGAAAATGCTCCTGCCCTTGGTGGCGAACGTGAACCCGTGCTTCAGCAGGCGGTAGGACATGCTGTCGAGGTTGCTGTCCAGCGCCAGCCCCTTGTTCTTCTTCTCGGGATTGGCCACCAGCTCGCGGTAACCGTCGCGGATGGTCGAGGGGTGCAGCGCACTGACCGGCGAGGGTTTGAAGGGGTTGTGCTCGAATCCGTGAAGAAACTCCTCGATGTCGATGTTGAGCTGGGTGTAGAACTGCTTCGGGGCGCTCTTGGTGTTTGCGGGGTCGGTAATGCAGGCCCCGAACTCGCGCGGGTTGTATTTCGACATCACGAGCATGTGCATCGGATTGATCTCGGCGTAGATGCGGATCGTCTCCTTGTGCGCGATATCGAACTCGCCCCGTTCCAGGTTGATGCAGTGACCTTCCTGCGTCGAGATGTGCAGATCCCCGATCGCCTCGAGGTCGACGTGTTCCAGCACCCGGTAGCACGAAATGAATTTCGTCGCCTTCGGGCGTCCGTCCTCGTGCGGCTGGAGCCCCTTGAGGGTGTTCTCGATATCGAAGTAGTCGTGGCGGTAATCGATAGCGATCTCGGCGAAGACCACCTTGCCGGAATAGTGCCGACTGGAGCCCGAGGTGTAATGCTGCGCGAACATGTCCGGATCGTATTGCGAGGCGATCAGCGCGGCATTCGGATAGAGAACCATGTACAAGCGATTGCGGTAGTCTGTCATTTCACAACCCCCAGAAGGATTTCAGCATCGGGGCGATCACCAGCGAGATGACCGCCATCAGTTTGATCAGGATGTTAAGGGACGGCCCGGCCGTGTCCTTGAAGGGGTCGCCGACCGTATCGCCCACAACGGACGCCTTGTGCGCCTCCGACCCCTTGCCCTGGCTGGCCCCGCCCTCGATCATTTTCTTCGCGTTGTCCCAGGCCCCGCCGGCATTGGACATGAAAATCGCCAGCACCACCCCCGAGGCGGTCACGCCGATCAGGGTGCCGGCCAGCATGGCCGGTCCGCCCGTGAAGCCGATCAGAACAGGGGTCACGATGGCCACCACGCCCGGGACCACCATGCCCTTGAGTGCCGCCGCAGTGGAAATGTCAACACACTTCTTGTAGTCCGGGAGTTCGGTCTCCTTCAGGATGCCCGGCTTCTCGTGGAACTGGCGGCGCACCTCCCGGATCATGGCGAAGGCGGCCTGCCCGACCGCCTCCATCGCCATGGAGGAGAACAGGTAGGGCAGCACGGCGCCGAGCAGGACCCCGGCCACCACTTTCGGGGAGACCAGATCGATGATCCCGACGCCGACCTGCTGCTGGAAGGCCGAGAAGAGGATAATGGCGGTTAGCGCTGCCGATCCGATGGCGAACCCCTTGCCGATGGCGGCGGTGGTGTTGCCGACGGCGTCGAGCTTGTCCGTGATGCCCCGCACCTCCGGCGGGGATTCCGACATTTCGGCCAGACCGCCCGCGTTATCGGCAATGGGCCCGTAGGCGTCCACCGCCAGTTGCACACCGAGCGTCATCAGCATGCCGAGGGCGGCAATGGCAATGCCGTACAGGCCGGCCATGGCGTGGCTGACGAGGATCGCGCCCACGATGATCAGGATCGGGGGGAAGGCCGACGCCATGCCGACACCGGTGCCGGTGATGATCGTCGTGGCCGCACCGGTCTCGCAGGCCTTGACGATCTTGTTTACCGGACGCGTATCCGTCCCGGTGAAGTATTCGGTGATCAGCCCGATCAATGTGCCGGCCACCATCCCGAGCACCGAGGCGAGAAAGACGCGCAGGTGCCAGCCTTCGGGGTCACGGAGGACGACATGGCAGAGAACGAAGGCGAGAATGGCGGCAATACCGGCGGCGCCGAACGTCCCCTTGTTCAGGGCGGTCTGCGGGGATTGGCCCTCCCTGACGCGCACGAGGACGGTGCCGATGATGGCCGCCGCGATGCCGGCAACCGCCAGCAGCAGGGGGAATACCACGAGTTTGATGCGGTAGGCATCACTGCCGGCCATGCTGGCGCCGAGCACCATGGCCCCGATGATCGAGCCGACATACGACTCGAAAAGGTCCGCCCCCATGCCGGCGACATCACCGACGTTATCGCCCACGTTGTCGGCGATCGTGGCGGGGTTGCGATGGTCGTCCTCGGGGATGCCTGCCTCGACCTTGCCGACCAGGTCGGCCCCGACATCGGCCGCCTTGGTGAAGATACCCCCGCCGACGCGGGCGAAAAGCGCCATCGAACTGGCACCGAGGCTGAAGCCGGTAATGATCGGCAGGATCGTGCCAGCCAGCACCGTGATCGATCCGCCCAGCAATCGCGTGGTCCCCGCCAGCAGGATCAGCATGCCCAGCAGGGATAGCCCGACCACGCTCATGCCCATCACGCTGCCGCCGCAGAAGGCAACCTTCAGGGCCGGAATCAGCCCGTCGCGGGCGGCATGGGTCGTGCGGCTGTTGGCGGCGGTTGCCACCTTCATGCCGATAAAGCCCGCCAGCGCCGAGGCGGTGGCACCCACGACAAAGGCGATGGACTGGAACCGCAGCGCCCCTTGATTGGCGAGCGCCAGGAACGCGGCCACAAGCAGGACGAACGGAATCAGCACCTTGTATTCACGCGCGAGAAAGGCCATGGCACCGTCGGCCACAAAACCGCTGATCTGGCGCAGCTTCGGGTTTTCAACCGGCTGACTGAAAATCCAGCGGGTCTGCCAGGCGGCGTACCCCAGGGCGAGAATACTGCCGGCCGCAAGCGCCATCAATGCGCCGTTCAATGTTCCCATTTGTTTGCTCCCCAGTCTGTAAATTCAATCTGTTTTCACGCTAGCTCAATGCCGATTAGGGCGAAAGATTAGGTAAAAGATTAAGGAAATGAGCATTCCCCCCCCCTAATCTTTCGCCCTAATCTTTCGCCTTAATCTCTCCAGACCTCACCCAACGCTCCCCAACGTTACCCACCTGTTTTCGCCCACCCCAGTGGATGGCGGGTTTGCCTCTTGTATGACACGGGCCGAAGCTTAGCAAAGATGCCGCCGCCTGGTCAATCTGTAGATGCGCATAGTGAAATTTATTGGTTTTAAACCGTGTGTGGATTCTGTTAGAAAGTCGTGAGTTTTTCATGTTTCTGCGCCGTCGAATCCCGGTGGTGCGCACAACTGAGCCGTGGTACAGGCGGAGTTTCTTATGGATGCAGCGTTGTTGATCGAGATCCTGATGAAGGTCGTGGGTGGGCTGGGGCTTTTCCTGCTTGGCATGAAGCACATGTCCGAGGGCATGCAGACCGTGGCGGGGGATGGCCTGCGCAAGATGATCACGGCGGTTACCAATAACCGGTTCATGGCCTGCATCATGGGCGTGCTGACCACCTGCCTGGTGCAATCCAGCTCGATCACAACCGTGCTGGTGGTCGGCTTGGTCAACAGCGGTTTCATGACACTCAAGCAGGCGATCGGGGTGATCATGGGGGCGAATATCGGGACCACTATCACGGGCTGGATACTGGTGCTCAAGATCGGTAAGTACGGCTTGCCTTTGTTGGGGGTGGCGGCACTGTTCTTCCTTTTCTCGCGGCGTGACCGTCTACGTTATGCCGCGATGGCCGTCATGGGTATCGGTATGATTTTCTTCGGGCTGGAACTGATGTCGGGCGGGTTCAAGCCGCTTCGCTCCATGCCTGCCTTTGTCGAATGGTTCCATTTGTTCCAGGCGGACAGCTATTTCGGTGTTCTGAAATGTGCATTCATCGGTTGTGTGATGACGCTGATTGTGCAGTCATCGTCGGCCACGCTGGGGATTACCATCGGCCTGGCCGAGGCCGGGATGATTCCGTACCCGACGGCGGCGGCATTGGTGATCGGGGAGAATGTAGGCACGACCATCACCGCTCTGCTAGCCTCGATCGGGGGGACAACGAACGCCAGGCGGGCGGCCTGGTCGCACTCGATCTTCAACCTGACGGGGGTGTTGTGGGTAACGGCCATTTTCGGGTTCTACCTGGTCTTTGTACGCTGGATGCTGGGCGGGTTGGATTTTGATCTGAAGACGGTTGTCAACGGCGAGGAGACATTCCCGCACATCCGTGCCGGCATTGCCGCCACCCATACCTTTTTCAATGTGATCAACACGGCGCTCTTCCTGCCGCTGTTCCCCGTCCTGGCGAAGCTTGTGACGGCACTGGTCCCCGAGTCGAGGGAAAAGGAGACCCCGCACCTGACGTATCTGAACATACGCATGCTTGATGCGCCGGTGATGGCGATTGAGCAGTCCAAGGCCGAGATCGGGCGCATGGCCGATGCCGTGCAGAAAATGAGCGGCTGGTTGCGTGACGGGCTTTTCGGCGAGGAGGATCCCGTGCGCGACAAGAAGCTGTTCCACCGCGAGGAGATCCTGGATGTGGTCCAGAAGGAGGTGGTTGAGTTTCTCTCGAACCTGATGTCGTCGAATATCCCGCAGCAGATTACCATCGAGTCGCGTCGGCAATTGCGGATGGCGGATGAGTATGAGTCGATCAGCGACTACATGACCGGAATCTTCAAACTGAAGAAGAAGTTGATCAAGGCGGGCTTACCGATATCCGAGACGGGAAACAACGAGTTACAGCAGTTGCATGATGCGGTGGATACCTTCCTCCAGCATGTCAATGCGGCGGTACGCGATGACTCCGCCGGCAGCGAACGGGTGCAGCAGGGGCTGCATGCGGAGGGCAAGGCGATCACGCGCCTGGTCAAGTCCTTCAGGGCCAGTCATATGCGCCGAGTCGAAAACGGTGAGGTCTCACCACTGAAGAGTCTGGCCTACACGGATATGCTGTCCGGCTACCGCAAGATCAAGGACCACGGACTGAACATCATCGAGACCTACGCCGATTAGAAGCTCTTGACGATGGGGCGGTTGAGCATCTTCTCGTAGATCTCGAAGTACTGCCGGGCGGTCTCCTGGTGATTGAAACGGCCGATACTCTCGCGCATGATCCGCTCGATCTGCGGGTGACGGACCGCATCGGGCAGGCGATGGAATTCCATGGCCTGCTCGACAGCCCAGAAAAGCCCGTTGCTATCATACGTTTCAAAGATGAACCCGTTGCCATGGTTATGGCCGACATCAAGATGGGTGACGGTATCGTGCAGTCCACCGGTATCGCGGGCAATCGGCAGCGAGCCGTAGATGCTGCTGATCATCTGCGGCAGTCCACAGGGCTCGAATCGCGAAGGGATCAGCATGAAATCCGATGCCGCATAGCCGAGTCTGGACAAGGGCTCGGCAAAATCGCAGACGGACACGCGGTCGTAGAAGTCGTGATGCTCGACGATATCGTGGAATACCTGCTGGTAGGCCCCGTTGGCGACAATCGCAATCTGTAGATTGTCCTTCCAGTAGGTTGAAACCATGCGGTAGAGAATGTCGGCAAGCAACTGGCAGCCCTTCTGCACCGGGTCAAGGCGTGATGGCCAGAAGAAGATCGGCGCGTCCGTATCCTGTCTGAGCCCGACCTTCTCCTGGAACCTGGCTTTGTTCTGCCGTTTGCCCTCGATGTGGGTCTGCGGTGTGTACTTGATGTCGAGCACCGGGTCGCACGCGGGGTTGTTGGAGGGATCGGGCGCATTGAGGATTCCCGTGGCACACTCGTTCTGCTGTTTCTGCAGCATTTCGTAGCGGATATTGCCGGGGACGAAAGCATGCTCGCCGTTGCAGACCTCGGCGAGGAACGTCGGGCTGACGGTGTTGATGTAATGGGCGCCGAATATCCCGCTTGCCAGCAGGTCAACCGCGTTGTTCGAGCGCGACTCCTCGTAATTCCAGGGGGGGCGTTCAAAGAAAAGGTACTTCCAGAAGCCGGCGGCATCGATCCCGGCATCCTCGATGAGCTCCAGGGTCAGGTTGTAGGTGTGGATATTGTGCACGGTAAAAAGACTGGGGATTCCCAGGCGGCGGGCGGCGGCGGGCACCAGTCCGGTCATCCAGTCGTTGCAGTGGATCAGATCGGGATCCACCGACGGGATGATGTTGTTGACCACCTCGCGCTGGAAGGTAAGCGCGACCTTCTTGTTGCTGTGCTCGTCGTTGGCGTAGACCGAGCTGCGGTAATAGAAGCAGCGGTCCTCGGCGAGATGGATGCGTGCCTGGGGCAGCTTGTTCATGTAGACGCGCAGCTCCTCGCTGATCAGCTTGCCGGCGTCGACATGGAACATGCGCCGGTAGTGCGGCAGGGCCACATGCACGTCGGCCCCCAGGTCGAAGAGCGCCGCCACCAGCGAGGAGGACACATCCGCCAGGCCGCCAGCCTTGGCGCTCATCCGGTTGGCCATGTTCCCCATGCCCGTCGGCAGGTAGGTGATCTCCGGTGTCACGATCAGGATACGCGGGTTGCGGCGTTTGCGTGGTGGCATGATGTCTCTGTCCTTTCCTTCAATAACGTCTGTCGGGTTCTTACCACAAAGCTGACGCTGGATGCAAAGAGAATTGCACGCCGCGTGTTGCGATTGACTTTTATGCGGGAATCGGCTACAACCCTTTCCTGTGTTTTGTCCGGATCGGCTGCGCCATGTGCTGTCGGCGATCCGGCGTCTTCTTCCCCTTCGCGTCCGGCGGGCAGAGATGCATGGTAACCGCTACCGGACGGAAAGAATAAGCAAGCATGAGTATTTCCCCCGTATTTGCGGCTCTGATCGAGCCGTTGCAGCGGGCTGTGGCCGACGAGGGCTACACGCAACCGACCCCGATTCAAGAGCAGTCGATCCCGCATTTATTGAAGGGGCGCGATATTCTCGGCTGCGCCCAGACCGGGACCGGGAAAACGGCGGCTTTCACCCTGCCGCTGCTGCAGGAGATGACCGTGAACCCAAGGAAGCCCGCAGCCGGTCAGCCGCGGGCGTTGATCCTGACGCCGACACGCGAGCTGGCCGCGCAGATCGGGGAAAGCATCCGTACGTACGGCCGGTATCTTTCGGTTAAGCATACGGTTATCTTCGGCGGCGTGGGGCAGAATCCGCAGGAACAAGCCTTGCGGCGCGGGCCCGATGTCGTGGTGGCCACACCGGGGCGCCTGCTGGACTTGATGGAGCAGGGGCATATCCGGTTGGATGCGGTCGAATTGTTTATCCTCGATGAGGCCGACCGTATGCTCGATATGGGGTTTATCCCGGCTGTGCGCCGTGTGGTGGCCAAATTGCCGCGCAAACGGCATTCGCTCTTTTTCTCGGCCACCATGCCGCCGGTTGTCGCGGCACTGGCGCGCGACCTGCTGGTGCAGCCGGTTGAAATCACGATTGATCCCGAAACACCGACCGTGGAGCGTATCGCGCAGACGGTCCTGTTTGTGGATAAGCCGGATAAGGACGCGCTGCTGGAGAAACTGATTCGCGGTCGGAATATGGACAAGGTCATCGTGTTCAGCCGCACCAAGCACGGGGCCGACAAGGTTGTCCGCAAGCTGGTGCGGACCGGTATCAGCGCCTGTGCCATTCATGGCAACAAGTCGCAGGGGGCGCGCACGTCGGCACTGGACGGGTTCCGGACGGCGCGCGTCCGGGTCATGGTCGCCACGGATATTGCCGCCCGCGGGCTGGATGTGGACGGGATCACGCATGTGGTGAATTATGACCTGCCTGAGGAACCGGAGACCTACATTCACCGTATCGGGCGCACGGCGCGTGCGGGGGCTGATGGCGACGCGGTCTCGTTCTGCAGTGCCCGTGAA
>Ga0100402_1005915_pt1 | contig 12322 bp, 10 predicted proteins | sample CryGeyme20150102_FD_80419 | JGI IMG/M metagenome (GOLD analysis project Ga0100402, IMG submission 80419) | Groundwater microbial communities from Crystal Geyser aquifers in Utah, USA - Crystal Geyser metaG 2015-0102 | ecosystem: Environmental > Aquatic > Deep subsurface > Groundwater | place...
GTAGTAGTAGTAGTAGTAGTAGTAGTAGTAGTAGTAGTAGTAGTAGTAGTAGTAGTAGTAGTAGTAGTAGTAGTAGTAGTAGTAGTAGTAGTAGTAGTAGTACTAGTACTAGTACTAGTACTAGTAGTAGTAGTAGTAGTAGTCCTCCTACTACTTGTAGTAGCAGAGCGAGTCTATTGTCGTAGCAGCTACGACTCTAATATCTAGTAGAGCTAGTAGAGGCTAGCTAGAGTAGTAGTGGAGAAGACAGAAGAACATCTTTCAGGGTTACATTATCAGCAAGACAAAGTTTGGAAACCTGTCGAGTATTGATCGGCATTATTAGCTGTTCAATCAAAGCGGTCGTAGGCAAGCCATATTGTTGGTTCACTCGAAGATCACAATATTTATTTATTTGGATCAACATCTTCGTACAGTAAGAAGGAAATTTTACATGCATTGGCTGGGCCTTCAAACGACAACATCATGGACGAATTTCCATCCGGCGAGTCCACACCTACCAGAGGCTCGTCCGCTATCAGTATCGGACAGCGGAGACGAGATGAGGCCGGTATTTCCAAAAAGAAGAAATTGTTCGATTCTCTCCTCGCAAGTATTAGTACTTCACAAGATGACGATGACGGTGATGGTGATAACGATGATGAAAGCTTTGTAACCATGGAGGAAATAAAGGATGCCGACTTTTGTGCCGACTTTTGCGAGCTCTTAGACGACAAAGACACTGCAATGAAAACCAGCCAAGCAAATCAGACTGCGAAAACTAGAGATTTTAATGCTGACAACTCGGACACCTTTCGTCGACTGTCCCATCATTTATCCAGAGAGCTGGTACGACGGCGGTCCTCGATAGCAGAAGCATTGCCTGATACACCTGCTGGCTGGACCGTTCTGATGTCCACTGTAGCAAGTGCGTTGTTGGGCTATGAACTGCAATTACAGAAATCCCTGTCCAGTCCGCCTCTGGTCTTTGGACAGTGCGGTCCTAGGTGGGCGGAGCAGCAGCAGCAGCAGCTTCCATTGCAGACCATCTATCAGCACCTCACGAAAACGTCTGATGCGATCTTATCGCAACCAATCAAGCCTAGTTTGTTTGTAGGGACGCGAGGCAGTATAGCTTCCACAGTAGCCTACGCCATGTTGGGTCCAGCTCAAACCAAAGTCAATTTTTCTCAGGAACTCACCATGTCGTCAGACGGGGCAAGGATAAAGCTAGATTGGGAACTGCCACTTGATTCGTCCGGTAATAATTTTACACCAGAGGAAAGACAGAAACACGCCCAAATTAGAGGAGGAATTGCGCAGCCTCTAGTCTTGGTCATGACTGGGATGAACAATGATACTAGTTTTGGCTATGTCCGTGCCTTAATGAGGACCTTTACCGACCGTGGATGGTTGGCTGTGGCCATGAACTTTCGGGGGACTGGTCACGTACCTCTGAGTACTCCTCGGCCTTACAATGGTGGTTACACCGGAGATATTCGCAATGTTTGCCAATATCTAGAGAGTCTGCTCTCCAAGAGTGCACCTCTCTTTCTCGTAGGCAATTCACTTTCAGCGAATCTTGTCACCAAGTATTTAGGTGAGGAGGGACGATCTGGGACTTTGCCCCCTTGTATCAAAGGAGCTGTCTGTATGGGCAACCCTTTGCTCATGCACGCGAACAATCTGCACTCTCCGTGGAGAGAAATTCTGGCATTGGGCGTGAAGAAAGATATAATTTTGAATTGGAAATATTTAAGACACATGACTGTCGTGCCAAGCTTTCGTGAGAGTATCTACGGCGTCTTCAAAGCACGTGATATTGGAGAAGTCGACAAGGCTCTGGCTCCCATTTTCATTCGCAATGAACCGTACGCGCCTTTTGCAGTTAAGATTGGATTCGACAATGCCGAGCATTACTGGGCTGGTAAGTCTTGGATTGGCTCCTGGGTTTGTGTTGGTTGGTTGCAGTCAAATTTATTCAATCATTTTTTTCTTTTCGTCATCATAGAATCTTCGAGCTTCAATTACATTCAACACATTTCGGTTCCTTGCCTTCAAATTGTCGCATCAGATGATGCTATTTGCTACAAATCCTTTCAAAAGAAATTAGCACACTGTATCCAGAATCCCAATGTCATGTGTGTCGAAACAAAATGTGGTGGCCACCTGGGATGGCAAGAGGCATCTCCAGACTCTAGTCAGGATAGATGGGCAGACAGATGCACGGCAGATTTCTTCGCTGCTATTCTTGAAAAAGAAGCAACGTCCAGACCTCAAGAGACGGCGTCAACGGCGAACGTCGAGACATTGAAGGACAGTCCTGCCATTGAAGGCGCCCCGCCAGCTCCCGTTGCGGAACCTTTAAGGCTACGTTCCAAGCTATAACATTTTTTCTAAGGAAATATCTTTTCCATCCAACTAGTGAAATAATATTCATGATTTACTCTACGTCTTTTTGCCATTTCATTCAATTCGTGCGCTGGCAATTTGGGTAAAAGAGTGCTGTATCAGACTGCCACTGCAACACTGTAGCAGCTACTTGGTACTTTGAACATCTGATCATCGGCAGCGATGACAAAGTCAACTGAATTTGGATAGCGTGTGTCGCCACACGCAAGGATACCAATAGACTCTCGCGCTCTCCGCTGGGGGCAGTGGATCATGAAAGTGTGTGTGCGGGCGTTACAGCAACTATGTTCAGAAGACGAGAAAGAAATCGTTTTCCTTGGAGCTAGACTAGTACTGTAGTCTACTACTAGTAGCTACCACAGTACCACTCGTACTACTTGTACCAGTACTTTAGTAGTACTAGTCTAGTAGTAGTAGATACTCTATTCTCGTGAAGGAAAGAGTGCGTCGAAATATTGTAGAACCCTCCAACCCTACTGTAGATTTTGTGGAGAGGTTTTTTAACATCTATCTGTTAACACATCAATAATCTGAGAACACTAGGTCTAGAGTACTCCTGTATTAGCTACTCTAGTAGTAGAGACACTAGTACTAGATACTCAGTAGTCAGTAGTAATATAAGAGCTGTACACTCTCATAAGATACCGATAGCCAAGTTGTAGTTCTCGGATATTATTACTACTTGGTTTACATTGTTGTCGCTTCTTTACTTGTAGTAGCCTAAAATCCCGGAGCGGCGTATTAGGAGATACAGGAAGTCTCGCATAAAAAAGTTCCTTCTGGAACCGAGCAAAGATAACGAGATACGATACCTCCACTTCACGCATCCTCGAATAATACTCTTCAGCTATGCACTTGCTCTACTCGAATCCACTTCCCAGCCCGGAATTCGTGTCGCTTTCTTTGGTTCTCCAGCCAGATACCACTGAGAACCCTCATGGAATGGGAGAGCCCTTGCTTCTAGCAAGTCCACTGTCCACCGTCTCCTACCAGGACGCCACTACTTCTCTCAAGGAACTCCACAAATATCTTCAGGCGCTAACGTCCCTTACCACCGGCCCCAGCGATACGGACAACATCCACGATCAGATCGTAGCTGAGCTAATGATGGACGACGCCAAATTGGTGCTGCAGGGAGATAAATTGCAAGTCTTCCGGCCAATGTCGGCGCATGGCATGGGTCTGCACTACCGACTGTTGACCCACAATAGAGAAAACGACGGCTTTTTGGCCGACTTGGCGTCCTTGATTTTGGCGTCATCTCGTAGTGGCTCGACTCCCACTGCAAAAGCAGCCGTCGATGCAGACGATGGTCCTCGCAAAATGGAAAAGCAATTCTTGGGCGTCGTCATTTGTGTCGGTATGTCGGGTTTGCCCTATGCTCACTGTTCTTCTAGTTTGCAGTACCAATTGAGTCAAAGGGTGCACGACTGTCTTTGTCTACTGTCCTCTAAGCGCATGGGATGCTCCGGTGTAATAGCTGCCAAGACTGTGCTAGCAACACTCCTGGCAACGGAGGAAGAAGGGCGGAAAACCAATGAAGTGGCTGATGCGGCGCGTATTACCGCTATTCCCGAATCTGGCGAAGACAATTGGTTGGGAACAGTAAAGAAACGCAAAGGCAAGCGGCTAAAGTTTAGCAAGAATATTAACTTTGCAGCTGCAGCAGGGCTCTTGACTCGCAGTTCCACTGGCGAAACTAATTTGCACGTGGAAGAATCTGCTACGTCCAATGAAGTTGCCAGAGCCTTAATGGAACGTCTCACGGTGCTATCGGTGGCGGAAAACGATTCTACCTTGCGTCCATACGAAACGTCAGGACAGCAGCGCAAGGCCAATCTAGATTTGATGGGCAACAAATCACGCTTCCGTAAACGTAAAACGGATGCCAATACCAATGCCGATCTCGACGCCTTTGATTACAGGGGCCCAACACGACAATCCAACAATAGCACCGCCGACAGTGACCGTCGACCACGATGGCAACAAGGCTATTCTGCTTTGTTGTCGTCTACTTCTAGTAATGCCAATGCTGATGGCTGGAATAGTCCGACTCCATCGGTCCAAAGTGTATCGACAGGTGCAGCAACGGCCAGCGTAAACAATTCAAACAGATCCTCATCTTCCAAGACGTTTAGCCGACACAGGCCGGATAAGAATTCATCCAGTCGACGAAGCAAGGCAGTACCGATATTAAATGCGCCGCGCGGCGATATGGTTTCTTCAACTCGACGTGGATCTAATCGTACAGAAGATCATCCGGAGGAAGATTCTCGCAGTCGGCGATCAGCCAAGACACAGGGAAGTATGTCTCGTCGAAATGTCTTAGATTCAGGAGTTACGAACTCTTGGACCGGTGGAGGTGCGGAAGAGGACATAACATCGTCAGCCTCTCGATCTGTTTCCTATCAGCGCATGCAGGTCAACATTGCATTGAATGAAGACTTGACGTGCTCTTACAAATTCTCCAAGATGACGTCCTGCAGTGTTGAAGGTGTCATTCAGGTCCAAGTCAAAAGCAACAATACGCGATCTATACCTCCGTTTTGCATGCAAGTGAAGGATTTAGCGCAGCACATACAAGCGTTGCAAGAAAACAAAAAGTTTGCCGAAGATTCTTCTCCGTCACCAGCAAATCCGTCCAATCGCGTATTTACCGTTTCGGTTCCAAAACTTGACACTTACTTTCCGCTGATTCGGTACAAGTGTTCCACTGAGCTACGACCAGTGCCGATTGTGAGTATGCCAATTGTATTCTTTTTTAATTATTACAGCGTTGTAATCGTTCTCACGCTACTTTCTTTGCCTCTTACGCAGAGAGTGCAAACTCGCGTTAAGGTGGACAATGGCTTTTGTCGTGTTGCATTACAGATTAGTTCAAATCCTCACAACGAAGGGAGTCTCACAGATTTGACCATCATCATGGGTGTTGCCAATGAAATCAAAGGAGAAACGCTGGTGACACAGCCCGCTGGAGGAGTTTTCAATGCACCCAAACGATCTGTGATTTGGTGTGTTTCGGAGCTTGGCGATGGAGAAAAGTTTCAGCTGCAAGCTCGATTCGAAATGGATTCCGAGAAAGCCGCTGCCAACAATGAAGATGGTATACCGAAGTTTCCAGTACTCGTGCGATGTCAGTGCATGTATGCTCAGTTAAGTGATGTCGAAGTGTCGGTTCAGGATCTTCCCGAGGTACCGGCGGACATTTCTGCGAAAGTGGCTAGAAGATTCCGGCTGTCGCATCAGGAGCGATCATAGTCCGCAAAGTTTTGACGAATCAAACCTGCAAAGGCTTCTATGGAGGGACAGTTATGGTTTGACTTAGCTTTGTACGCTTTTTTTCAAATTCTGTTTCATTTATTTTATATTTTTTTCCTGAAGACTTGATCTCCGCTGGGAGATTTAATGATGAAATTGCTCGGCAGTTAGGTCTAGTTGTCTTCACTTGTGCTGACATCGGACATTGCAACATCGTTGCCGGTGGACTCGTCTTCCTGTTTGACGTTGCGCAAGTTAGACGACAGCTTCTTTTCAAGACACCCTGTATCGGGCATGGTAGAATCTATGCTGCTAGCTACGTTTTCACGCTTGACGCTTGACACAATTGGCGATGACATGCCGCCCCGATGTGCAACAGGACTCGTATCCATATGTCCTCCCGCCAAGCCGACATTGGCAAGAATATCAAGGTTGCTTGCCTTGGTTCCTCCAAAGCCACCACTCGTCGTTCCAGAACATGGTATGGAGTAGACCCAACCAGGATGGTCCATGTGTGACATGGTGTGCACGGAATTATAGGCAGTTCCCCCGCTCTTGGCCATTTCGACTCCAGACGTGATGAGCTCGTTCGTATTGTCCCCACACCGGGACCTATACATCATATATCCATCGGGAACGCTACTGTCTGGTGCTAACGTCCCATCCTGAGCACCACAGGATGTCATGACTGGCATATAATTCATTTGTGGGGACGGGGCGTTTCCGGCTTCCAAGGAGCCAAAGGCCACACCTGGCAAGAGCCCAGCGTCGGTCAAGCGAGGACTCTCGGCAGTAGTAGGAAACCCCACATATTTTCCCGGCATGATACCGCCTGGTTTCATTTCAACAGGCTTTCCTGATTGGTCAACGAGCATGAGAGATCCAAAGTCTGTGACGCGCTGCTGAGGATGGAAAATCGTGGTAAAGTGTTGCCCGAAGGGGTTACCAAAGGACCACCCGTGGGCTGCAGTGGGGAAGCAGTTGGGCAACAAATGGAATTCGCCCGAACGAGGCTGAGGCTGCTTGTCTGAGACTGTTTGTTGGTTATGGCTGTTCAAATATGCTTGGTTGGGAATACTTTCGTGCTTGACGGTGGGCGTTGGAACATCGGGAAAGTGAAAGTCTCGATTTTCGGAGATCGTATCAATGCTGGTCGCGAACTCAGCGGGGGGTTTAGTGGCGGGAGGGCTATCACCACCTGATGACTTCTGCTTGCTAATAGTCCGCTTTTCCTTGCGTACCATCGAATACCACTTGTTCTTGATGTCATTGTCCGTGCGATTCTTCATGAGTTTGGCCATGCAGGACCACCTGGAAATGTTGATATAGATAATGGAGAAAGGAACTGTTGAGCAAGACATTATGCCAAACATAGCGCACAAGCAAATATGCAACAAGAAAGCATACTTAGTGCCGAATGAGGCATGCATTTGACAGATCAAGTCCTCTTCTTCTTTTGTCCAAGCACCCTTCTTGATATGAGGACGAAGTTGGCACTGCCAACGGTCACGGCATTGCTTCCCGGTACGACCGCTGTTCAATTTGGTAGCAATATCGGCCCAATGACTAGACTTTTGGTCCTGAAAAGAATGATTCTGGATAATTTGGAGTAGAACTGCATCCTCCTTATCGTTGGTGAGGTAGTGAACATAGAAATGCAGCGAGTAGAAAATGTAAGCGAACGCAAGTAGTAAAACGCGGAAAGAAATCTGGTACGTACCTGATGCGTCCATATGCGACGATTTTTGCGCTGCTTTTTGGTGGCGTTTGTTGCATCACTACTCTTTATATCGGCAAAGTCTTCCAATGTGGCAGAATATTCTTGGTCAGGCGATGGCTTGGTAGGATTCGAAGATTCAGAGACGGCTTCAGCAGCGTCGACGCTGCTGTTGGCTGCCAAAAGCTGCAAGTCGTCGACACCGGGAACGACCTTGCTGGTGGAGTTATGATCCTGATTTTTCATTGTCGTCGTTACCGAAGATGAAGATCAGGAAAATGGATTTTAGCTGCTCCAGGAAATACGACGGCGGCGTAAACAAACAGAATGATGAGTTCCGATCATGGTCGTGCGGTTGTGACGAGAAAACGATGACGGTTGTTAGAAAAACGGCGACGGTTGTTAGACTCTGGACGCGTTCATAAGCAAGCGAAACAAGAATTGCACGGAGTAAAAGCCGAAGTACAGTACTCCAATGGTTCCAATGTTGATATCGCTTGAACGATATCGCGCGCCGACAATGGACTTTACCTTGCAAAGATCGTATCTTGAACTATATCAATGGTTCAAGGAAATGAAACAACGAATATGTTTTTAAAGAGTTTGTGAGTTATCATTATTTGTTTCAACGGTGTTTTGTACGAGCATCGAAGCATTCGATCCTGGAGAAACCACCCTGTTTGGTCGCCTTGTTCAGGTTTCGTTGTTTTTCGAAATTGGGGAAGTCCCATTTGTGATTCGATTTAGAGCAAGTGTGCAATAGTATCCAAATCGACTCCCGACTTCCTAAACATCCACCCAGGCCATTAAAATAAATCTGACGTGTGTGATACCGCTGGCTTGCCTCCACGTCGAACTCTTTTTCGCTTCTGAGACGTGCTTTGAATAGCTGACAAAAACCAACGATGAATCATTCATCAATCCTCTGATCTGGTTGCAATGAGTGCATCGAAAATAAAATAAAATAAGAGCCTACTTTCCGTGCTCCATTAGCTAAAGAAACAGACGTGACGAGTTACTCGCATACTTGTTCGTTCCTACTTTTACTTTTTTGGTTCATTATCATCCCCTGAAGGCCAACAATTTTTCTTCAACAAGATCGAGCTTAACTGCCTATACAATTTCTATTCTTCCAATATTAAAATGAGAGTTCTTCAAGTTGCCCTTTACGTTGTCCTTTTCGGTAGTACCTATGGTTTCGCTCCTCTCATGTCGAGCAAATCTTTTACTGCTTTGAACATGGCTGCCAACTCTGAAAAGGAAGTACGTTCTGCTATTAATAAAATCAACATACTCAATTTTGAAGAAACTTTGAACGAGGTGGAAGCTTTCTTGAGGGACCAGGCCGATGCCAAATTTTACGCCAAGCAAAAACTGCGTTTGAGTGACAAGGCTTGGGCTCTGGGTCTTTCTATTCCCGAGGGATTCGCCACTGTTGGCGGTCGTGCTCCCGCTCCTGCCACTACTTCTGCCAAGAAAGAGGCTGCCTCCATTGTTGACGAAATTGCTCCGGAACCAACTGAGGAACCAACCTCCGAAGATACTGCCGAGGAGCCCGTTTCTGAAGCGATTGCTGAGGAGGTCACTCCGGAACCAGAACCTGTTGCTGAGGAAATCGCTCCTGAGCCTGTTGCTGAGGAAGCCGCTCCTGAACCTGCTGCTGTTGCTGAGGAAGCCGCTCCTGAAATTGTTGCCGAGGAAACTGCTCCCGAACCTGTTGTCGATAAATCCGCCTCTGAACCTGTTGCCGAGGAAACCGCCTCTGAACCTGTTGCCGATGAAGCCACTACTGGACCCGAACTCGTGACCCATGAACAAATTGCCGAGGAAGCTAAGTCCGAAGCAATTACTGGGCAAGCTGCTCCTGAACCAGTCAGCAGGGAAGCTGTCCTTGAACCTGAACCTGTTATGGAAGAAGTCACCGCGGAACCGATGGCGGAAGAAGTCACCAATGATCTGACTGCCGAGGAAGCTTCGTCCGAACCAATTACCGAGGAAGTCGCTCCTGAAGCAGTTGGCGAGGAAGCTCCTGAACCCATTTCGGAGGAACCTACTTCTGAACATATTGCAAAGGAAGCTGCACCTGAGCCTGTAGAAGTAACGGGAAAACATGTTGTTGCTGAACCTAAAAAAATCACCACTGCCCTCATAAAAGAACTCAGAGAACTTACTGGAGCTGGTATGATGGACTGCAAAAAAGCCCTCACTGAAACTGGAGGAGATGTTGATCAAGCCATTGAAAATATGCGCACTTCTGGTGCTTTAAAGGCTGCAAAAAAGGCAACCAAGGTTGCTGCTGAGGGACAAATTATTGTCAAGGAAAAGGAAGGAACTGCTGCTCTTGTTGAGGTCAATTGTCAGACTGATTTTGTGGCTAAGGATGCTACTTTCTTGGAGTTTGCCAACAAGGTGGCTGAGGCTGCTGCTGAGAGCAAGCCCTCTATTGAAGATCTCCAGACTCAATTTGAAGATGAGCGCGTTGCCCTAGTGGCCAAAATTGGAGAGAATATCAATATTCGACGCGTTGAATATGTTGAGGGAGCTAAGGTTGCTACCTACATCCATAATGGAGGAAAGATTGGAGTAGTTGTTGCTGGAGAAGGCGAGGAGCAAGTCCTCAAAAATATATGCATGCATGTCTGTGCATCCAGTCCTGATTTCTTAAACCCTGATGATGTTCCAGAGGAAGTTGTGGAGAAGGAACGTGCGGTCCAAATAAAGATTGCCATGGAAGAAGGAAAGCCAGAAGAAATCGCTGAAAAAATGGTGACTGGACGAATGAAGAAATACACAGGAGAAGTTTCTTTGACTGGCCAGCCCTTTGTTATGGAACCTAAAAAATCTGTTAGTGATGTTTTGAAGGAGACAGGAAGCACTGTCTCCAACTTCATCCGAATGGAGGTTGGAGCTGGAATAGAAAAGAAAGAAGAACTTAGCTTTGCTGAAGAAGTTGCTGCTATGGCTGCTGGAAAATAATCAGCCAATCTTTTATGCCAAAAGTAAGTTGTGGGAGAATCGTAATCTTTTTAAGTTGTGAATAAAAGCATGCCTTGCCATGTGCTCTCGAGTTGTAGGGTAAGCCGTTCAATCCTTTCTGGCCAGCTTTTCTTTCTCTTGGAAGATCTTGTCAAGACGAAGGAAAAACTCGTCCATTTCCTCTTTCGTCAAACCAATGGAACAAGCAGCGGTCATGTAGGCGTGAGGGTAGCCCTCTGCAGAACTACCGAATCCCAAAAACTCGTGGCTTCCAATCTTTTGGGTTTGTGCTCTAGGCACCACTCGAGTTCCGCTTACACAACGACTAAACAGCATGGAACCAAATTGAGAAATATCCTTTCCAACGTCCTGGAGATAAGCTTCGTCATTCTCGTCTTCCTCTTCTCTTCTCGTTCTTCCCATTGTATCGAGTGTGATGCCAAAAGAAATGGTGTTTGTGGGACAGACCAGCAGTCGTTCCCCATATTTTTCGGCGACTGCGCCTAGTTTTGAAGGGAACGTCTTCAACATTTCTTGCCGTTCTGCTAAAAGGCGTCTGTAACCATTCATTCCCATAGACAATAACGTTATGAACAAATCAACTACAGGGGACGATGAAGCTCTTCCGGCGTACATTTTCCCTACATGTTGTACCATTGCTTCCTTCGGAGATAATACAAGAGCTCCGCCTAAAACATTTTTGCACGAACATTAATAAGTTTAGCGATGACAAAGAAGTGTCCCATATATTTCCCTAGCAAGCAAGATGACTCACCTATTGGCACCAAAAAGTTTTTGTCGGTTGAACTGATAATCGCATCGACTCGTCCTAGTACGCAAGCGCGGTTGATGAGCTTGCATGTTTCTGGACATTGCAATCCATATGCATTGTTGATGATATGATGAATCTTCGATTCGGTACATAGCTTGGCAACCTTGTCTACTTGATCCGGCACACGTGGAGCAAAACAAGAACTTGTGGTAATGATAGCCAAAATTTTCCCATGGTGTTCCTGAATGGCGAGTTGCATGGCAGCCAAGTCTGTGACAACAGCATCCCCATCCACTTTCGTCGGAACCACGACACATGTCAATCCTGCAGATGTGATGGCTTTGAAGCAACTCTTTTGATCAATACGACTCCAGAGAACAATTGTTTTGTTTTGGTCGTCTTCACTTTCTCTAATGCAGCTCAACACCAACGACATGGTCATACCTGTGCACAAAGGCAACAGGATACCGTGAGCGGCTGGTCCCTTCGGATTCAAACCACTGCCCCTCCGTACAATATCCAATACCAATAGCAGAGTTAGCTTAACAAGAGCACTGGACCCAACAGCTTTTGGTTGTGGTTCCGTGATGTCTCCACTACGACCCATACCATGACTGAGTCCGAAATGCCGATGCGCCACCAACGAAGAATAGACCCGACCTTCTCGCTCTCCAACGCCACACCAACGAGATTCCACCGACATATCTCCAGATGTTACCGCCTTGTTGTTGGTATCTAAAGTCGATAACAAAAAAAGAAGACTTTGAATTTGAACATCAGACCAACCAGCATCATTGAGACGTCGATTCACAAACAACGATCGATACTGCTTCGTAGAAGCGACCATGTTTGAAAATCCGACCGTCGCATGATTCTTTGGGATTTTTAGCAGCTCAAACGTTCTCGTAATTTCATTCTGATCTAGACTCATGGTGAATATTAGTAGTTTTATTTTGGCTCTGCTGTTGTAGTGAGATTTGTGTTGCTAAAAGTTCAAGTAGTCTAGTGTGGCGAATTTGTATGTTGTCATCATTACGATTATTTTATTACTCGACTATTTGCTCAAAGATAGCGAAAGGGTTATTTGTTATCACCAAACGAGGGATATGGCGACCCCGGGATTTGGAAAACCATCCCGGGATATGGAAAAAAAATATCCCGGGGTAGTTTTGGCCAACAGAACTTTTTGGGGCTTATGTATTATGAAC
>Ga0100402_1005921_pt1 | contig 12310 bp, 7 predicted proteins | sample CryGeyme20150102_FD_80419 | JGI IMG/M metagenome (GOLD analysis project Ga0100402, IMG submission 80419) | Groundwater microbial communities from Crystal Geyser aquifers in Utah, USA - Crystal Geyser metaG 2015-0102 | ecosystem: Environmental > Aquatic > Deep subsurface > Groundwater | place...
AGAAAAATTACCATATTTGGGATTGTCAGAAAATCGACAAAAAAGGAAGGTATGAAAAATGGAAAAAGATAAAAAACGGTGGAAACGATAACGGCAAAAATGCACACATGACTCTTGGCTTCTTTATTTCCCTTTCCGCATCAGTCACCCCCCTCTCCCAATTGCTCTTCCGTGTCTTTCCTTACCCTTTTTTGCCTTCCTTGATTCTTCTCCTCCTCCTCAAATCCTCCTGAGCATGATCATTTCTTTTCTCCCAATTTCGACAACAATCAATTGTTTGCGCACAGAAGAATAAGAAACCCCCAACAACAATGAGCATTACTGATAGCAACACGACCACTGCCGCCACGACCGCCACTATCACTACCAATACCACTCTCGCTCCCCACGATGAGCACCGCGCGCTCAGCATCGTTGGTATCCTTGGCATGATTGGCGTCGGAAAGACGACTCTTCTCGAGAATGCTGCAAAAAAGGCTAACTTACCAGTCTTCAAGGAATACGTCGTGCAGTCCATCTTGCGTGACTTTATCCAGAAGAAGCCTTGGATGAATGCTTTCAGTTTTCAGGCCGTCATGATGCAGTCGGCATGTGCGCGTCTCGAGAACGCCCTCTCCCTTGCACGCGCACGTCTCTCCCCTCTAGGTGCAGGTCTCCCACTCGCCAACAGCAGTGGTGAGATCACAAACACGGACGCCGCTTGCACGCACTCTCCTTTTACCTTGCTGGCACACAACCTCAAGGAGGGTCGAATCGTCTTGCATGAGCGCCCGCCTGTTGAGAATCGTATTTTTGCCTTGGCCAATCGCATCACAGGTGCCATGACAAAGCAGGATCACGTTTTGTACACCGAATACGTCGACGAGATGCTCGTTCTAGCCAAGGAGAGTGGTGTACCGAATCTTAACGTCGTCCTCTGGGCGCCTTCCAAGAAGACACTTGCCAATATGCGTCTGCGTGGCACAGAGAGCGAACAGGATTACGACGAGGATTTTTACCTTGCCTGCCTGCACCATGTCTACTTTCTTGACATCTTGGCCCATGAAAAAGAGCACGGTTATGTTCTTGTGGACTGGAGCAACTACGGCACATTCGATTCGCTCAGCAAGGTGCTCAACAAAGTGATAGATAATAACCGCGAAGGGCGTCTGCCCACAATTGTGGAGCACACAAACCATGCCGTGGACTGGGGAACACTCGAGAGCATTCTTCCGTACAACAAAGAGGGGCAGGATTACTCTGAAAAAGAAGAATTTGTCTACAACGTGTGCAGCGATGACTATATGAGGAAAACAACAACGAATTCAAAGGTGCCAACCTCCATCAACCATATTCTCGGGAGAGAGACCTGCTCCAAGAGCAAGGACGGTGTCGGTGCAACTGCGGGAGGTCGTTCTGTCCACCTGCATATGGGACGCTACCTTGAGTCCGATCGTGCCACACGCGCTCGCATCCAACACATTGTTCTTTCAAACATGGCCCACACGTGGCAAGACGGTCCCAATATCGCTCGTCTTTATGTACACGACATGGCCGACCGTCATCGTCTGCACGATCCATCGGGTCGGTACGCCAAGGACACAACTTACCAAAAAGAGAAGGAAGAAAAGGAAAACAACGACCACATACTACGTTTTTTGGAGATACAAGGAGAAGGACCGCGGGAAGCAAAGTATTCCTGGCTTACACCGAATACAACACCGGTGTTTGTGTTTATTGTTTGTCTCGCAATTGTGCTGGTCAATATGTACCAAAAATCTTGGATAGCAATCTTTTCCTACATCATCATTGGAATATCTTGTCTATCATTTTTTAGTATTTTTTAGTTTTACTATCCTACCACTGCTCTGTTTTCAATAAAAGGCCTCGGGTCGTAGCCAGCCTTGTTGGACGTCGTGCAACTGGATCTGAGAGGGGCGAGGGTACAGCGCTGTCCTAGGCGGAGACTCGAGAGCCGTCGATCCATCATCCCCATCATTGTTGTCCCTTCTACGATCAAGTCGTAGACCAGCAAAGGGACGTCTCGAAGGCTCGTAGACCGAGTGTCGTCTCTGCAAACGCCGTTGGTGTTCCGCCGCAGGCACTGCCGTTACCTCAAGACGCATCGGCACATCCATGTCGTCGTGCGGACGCCTGTTGTCCACGCGGTCGAGGTGTCGTCCTAGTACCAGACCCTTGGCCGTAAGACACGTTGGCCGTCTCGTACGTGTCATCCACAACGCGGCATACTCCTCGGCGGCGTGCCGTACGGTAAAGGGACCCACTGTCTCCACGACGGTCCAGCACGATGAGGAGGCCGGCTGCAACTGATTGCGAATAAACATGGCCTCCTGGGGATATGGGTGCACGCGGATCTCGGTGCGTGATGCCGCCGCGTCTTTGGCAAGATTCACTGCCAAGTATGCGTAAAAGCAGGACGGTGTTGCATATTTGTGGGTGGGAGGTTGATCCGACAACAGAGGTTCGTACAATGCATGGGACGTAGTCGGCGAAGACAGAGGCGAAGATGAAGATGAAGGGGAAACAGAAGGAGAGACTGAATGCATCACGTGTTGTTTTTCTTTTGCTTTTGTTTTTGCTTTTGGCTTTTCTTTTTTGTGCTTATGGCGGTGTTTTCGTGTTCCTTCTGGGTCATAACTTCTCTTACGACCTTCCATATTTCCTACAAAAAAAGGACAATCAACAAAGAAAATAACAACAACACAACAAAACAGAAGGCGAAGCAAGCCACCAAGCAGAGAGGACAGACTGCAAGTGGTGTCCCAGCACGCGCCAATTGTTTCTATTTAGTAGACGCTATTCTTTTTACTATTAATTATCCACACTTTCTATTCTCTACAGCAAAAAAAACTATCAAGCCCAATATGCTGTACATTTAACGTTTTTATTATTCCGCACGAGATGTCCGTCCAGAATAAAAAATACCCAGTAGGAAACTAAAAAGGAGAGTCATTAATGCCACATAACATGTCATGGTATACTCGAAAAGCCGGTCTCGGAGTGTATGTGGGGGGGGGGAGAAATGAGCAAAGAAAAGGGGGAAATGTCAATTATCACTGGTTGCTATTTTTAATGTTGGGGAGCGACGGGGGGGGAAGAGAGAGGAGCCGAAACACTTACCATGCAGCGGCACGACAATATTGGAGACGTCCACTACGGTCTACGACTTCTGTAGGCTGGCATGTGCAATAGCGAACAGGAGCATGTCGGGTAACCACGGGGCATGATGATACATGTTGATTGCCATGATCGTGGTGGTGGTGGTTGTGGTGGTGATGATGATGGGCAGCGGTGCCATCGGCACTGATCACATGCTGTTTACCAGGTCCTCCGAAACAGGTGCGTCTGAAACAGCTGTTACTGCTGCGTGCACGGCTGCTTCCACAGCAGCAGAGACACGAAAGTACGAGAAGCATAACAAGGAAAACGGCGAGCATTAGCCACCATGAGAGAAGGACTTGTTCGTGGGCGATCGGTACGTGCCAATCATCCTTGTGCTCCTTGTCCCAGCAACGTCCCTTGCGGCCGTCCCACTTCTGGCGTGGGTTGCAGCGCACTGCGATGACCTGCTCCGATTGTTCCCCGTTAGATGCTTCCTCGATATATCCATCCAGTGTTGCCATGTTGTTGTTCTTATTATTGTTGGACTGGAAAATCGACTGGGCATGCGGTCCGAGTAGTGCTGCCTGGCGCTGCCCGTGGGCCGTGAGACGGGCTGGCATCGCCACAAATGGATTTGGGCCACCACCGCCATTTGAGAGCGGATACAATTCCCAGTGCACAACGACCTGCAAGACAGCGTCCTCGGCGCCAAGACCGCGTGCCAGCCAGGACAATACGGGCACCAGCGTTGGTTCGCTGCTTTCGGACTCCACATCAAAGTACTCATCTGTTATGATGCTGCCGTTGGCCAGTCGTTCGTAGATAACACGCTCGATGATTGTGCCATTGCCGCCGGCCTCCTCGTATTCAAGGAGGATCTTGGTGAAGCGTGCGCCCGTCAATTGTGCATCGGGGAGCGGCTGACACAGTTCGAGACGTGCATACATGCGATCGCAGTCGAGGAAGGGCGGAGAATGGGCCACCTGGTAGGGATGCATAAGGGTCGTGTCTCGGTAGAGAACCACGTCACCACAGGCGGTATCGTTCACGTAAAGACTCGGGTCGCGACAAATGTCGTCCACGTGAAGGCCTAGTTTGGCGATGAGTGCTGCCGGATGCATGCGATGCTCGACCTGTGCCGTGAAAAAAAGCTTGAGGAAATCGTCCAGAGGCGGAACAGCGTCCTCCGTAAGACCCTTCAGTTCCCACGTCTGGCAACATTTGTCGTCGAAACGCGCATCGCATCCGTGGCCGCCGCGACGTTTCAGTGAATAGGTACCCGCAGGCGTATGTTTGCTCCACACGGGACCCTCGCCTTCATCGCAGGGACGCAAGAAGCTGCCACAACCAGGCTCATATCCAGGGTGGGAGATGCAGGTGCGCAGCAGGACAGAAATGTAGCCGTCCGGCGCGCAGCAGAAGGTCTTGACCCAGTGCACCTCAAAGTGAAGCGACTCAACCTCGATCGTGATTGTGTCGACGCCACTCTGGCCCTCGTGGATCTGGAAGCTGCACTCCTTCTCGTAGAGCACATCCTCGCCTGCATTCTCGTTGTCCGTGTCCGTCGGTGTCGTGTGTATCAGATGCCACATACCGGAGTGACGTATGGCACTCGTGTATGGAATCTGCTCGCTCACGATACCGCTGTTGGGACAGGCCAGCAGATCATCGAGTGTGAAGACACGTGAATAGCGGGCATGCTGACTTCCAGGGTCTCCAGTCACCACGTCCGTCCATTCGGGTGCATGCACGTGCTGATCGAGACCCCAGACGCCCAGCGGGCCGTCCTCGGCCCAATCCAGGCCAGGTCCGAGGCTGAGGCGGCTGTCACATGCGTCGCGCGTGCGGATATCTTGATTATAGGGGGCCAGAGAAGCCAGGGCGGCCTGTTGGTCTCGGCTTTCAGCCTCGTCCACGCCAAAGATGAAACGGTATCTTCCATGATCGATACGCTCGAGCTGACAGGTAGCATTGATGTTGACCTTGGTGTAGTCCTTGATCGGCGGGCAGTTGCCGCTGCTGCATGGCGGGTGTGGTGGTGAGGAGGGGGATGGAGGTGGAGATGGCTGTGTGCACATCCCATCGCCGCCACAAACACCACACCGATCGATGACGAGACCCGAGTTGGGTACGCCATCGCAGCCAATGCACGTCGAATTGTCACCACCACAGATGCCACAGGCGTCGTAGAAGCCAGCAGCACATGTGATGCAGAGTGATGAATCAATCGTGAAGCGGGACTTGGTGAGATGACGTTCGGCAAAGAAAATGTCGAGTGTGTACGTTTCGTTGAGCACGAGACCGGCTGGCTCCACGCCATTCTCAATCCGATAGGCATGCACACCACCATTGTCGAGCACGAGGGAGCCGTCTACAAAGGCCCAGGCATCGTCGTCGGAACCAATCTGAAGCATCCAGTCTCCACTGCCCGTGTAGACGAATTCTGTGTGTATCTCACAGGTGAAGAGATAGTTGTGTGTCTCGCCCTCGTTCCCAAAGCCAAGACCATCAAGGGGATAGGTCCAGCTGCCACTCGTGGGGCTGATCGAAAAGGGAGCCACGAGGAAATTGACACTGGGCACACTGCGGAACCACTGATCAAAATTGGCCTCACTACTAAATGAAGCGCTGGCCGGGTTGTTCCAGAGAGGCTTGCGCTCTGGAAGACCAAGGAAAACGTCCACAGCACCAGTCACATGGCCATCGATGGCCCGCTGGAAATCGGGGTGTGACGAGAGAAAGTCACGGCAGAGGACAGGAACACTTTCGTCAGGCTCACATGAGGGTGGTGTGGGTGTAGGACTGGGGCTGGGTGTAGGACTGGGGCTGGGTGTAGGACTGGGGCTGGGTGTAGGACTGGGGCTGGGTGTTGGTTTGTGGTTGTTTGAAATACAACATGTGCAATGGTGGCCTTCGCAGAGCCACGTTTTGGTGTGACCAGCAGGGCATGCGCCATTCTTATCAATACAGCGACCACCTTTGTTTCGGCACTCTGGACTTATACCACAACTTGAACCACTGCTTGGAGGTGACGGTTCTGAGACCGATGGTGTTGGTGCTGGTGTTGGGGTTGGTGTTGGGGTTGGATTAGGAGTGGGCGCAGGTGATGGTTCGGAATGTTTGGGAATGCAGCATGCACATTCCGTTCCGCTACAGAGCCAGCTCTTGATATATCCATTCGTGCAAGATTGGCTGCTGGCCAGAATGCATTCTCCGCCTTTTGCGGTGCAAAAGTGATTTGCCTGGCAGATCGGTTGCTCGCTCGGTGGTCGGGGCACGGGCGTCGGATCAGGAGTGGTAGAAGAAGGAGTCGTCGTAGAGGGACTTGGCTGGGGTGTGGGCGATGGTGTGGGCAATGGATGTGGGTCACACCACTGAATATATGCCAATTCGGGACCGACGACGGAAGAAGGAGAAGATGAACCATGGCTCGTGCCATGGAAGCGCTTCATACCGTCCGCGTCTGTATCTCCAAGACCAAGTGCGGTGAAACGAATACGTGCTACGTTGTCCAGATGCTGTGATTCAAAGGACTGGGAAACCCAGCGTGATTCCGTGGGAGTACCGGTAGCAGTGCCCGGAGTCGATAAGACGTAGTCGTGCTGATCGATGACATGGTTCTCGTTGTTGAGTAGACTGAGTCGCAGCACTGCCGTGTGTCCTGGCGTGCTGGGCGAGTTACTTTGGTGCCAGCGGATCAGAAAAGGGCGTCCACGAACCACTTCTGGCACCTCGCTGACGATCTCACCGTGGTCATTGTGACCACTAGAAAGGCGCATGTAACATGGGACGGTATCAATGCCCTGACCGTCAAAGCAGCGTTGCTCGACGTGGCCCTGGCCGACCTTCCAACTGTGTGCATCTCCGAGTTGTATGTCGTAGTTGGTACTGGCACGCGAGGTAAGTTGTAGTGACCAAATGCCGGTCTGGGCATCTGTTTGCTCGCGACACCAGGCCACATTGTTGTTGCTGGGACAGTGTGGGCGATTCTGGCTGAAACGGTCTGTCCACAGTACCGTTTCACTATTGCCATGTGCAGCTCCGTTTTCGATTTCAGCCGTATTGGTTGCTATGCTCGTCTGGGCATTTGTTACGACGAGCAGCAAGACACAAGCCAGAAAGACTAGTGTCATATTTCTTATGTTATTAACGCCTTTTTTACCAGCGATCATGAGCAATTGATCCATCGTCATCATCATTTTCATCATTCTCATCATTCTTTGAGCAAAAAGAAATAATACAATACCTCTAAGGGCCAAACGAACGTGTCTGAGCGGGAAAGCTAGGGCGGGGACGTGCGTTGCGGGGGGGGGCGGAGTAAGTACGTCTCTGACAAGAGATAATGACAGATACGCCAACGACCAATATCTTTAACTACCAAAGATGATCTAAAAAAATTAATCACCACATTTTTGGAAAAGAAGTATAATGGACCTGGTTTTTTGTCTACCGTGAATGGTTATTTTGGATACGAATGATGTTAATTGTTTTTTTTATCATCAAAGCGACGCGTATCGACCCAAATCAACAGTGTCAAAAAATCTTATTGCCAAAAAGCATCCATCCAGACACACACCCCCCCCCTGGATAGTTGGTGCTGGAAAAAATAATCGACAAACTTCTATTTACTAACTCGACAGCTCTTATGGTGAGTATCTCTCCTCCCCCCTCTCTTCCAGCGGTCACCAACGTTTCTGCCCTCTAAATTACATCAGTAAGAGAGAATGCGTCTATCATCTTATTCCAAGAAAAACAACACAACGAGCGTGTTCCACGTATTTGGAACGTTTTGCTTGTTCCTCCTAGCGATTGGCACCGTAAATGCCGACAACTTCCACGGCAACCACGGCAACCAAGGCGGTCGCGGAAATGGCAACACCATTGACCTCGGCGAACAGTGCAACAGCATCAAGAATGGTAAGCAGGCTGGCTGCCCCGTTGAGTATTGTCCCGGTACCGCGAGCACCACTCAGGATGCCTCCGCTTTCATCTTCTATGGTGACGTTGACCAGAACGCTGTCACCGCCATCTCTCAGGCTTTCTCCCCCCTCTCTGGCCGTCGCCCATTTGCCGGCCCCACACTCCGCTCGGGTGTCGAGTCCGTCAAGATCAACACACAGGGCTTCGATCTCGTGAACAATGGTGAGGGTACCGACATTGCTTTTGCCATTCAGTCTGGCGACGACAGTACCTGCGACGAAAAGTACGAGCTCGTCAATGCTGGTGGTATCATCGATCGTGGGGACGCACGTGCGGGAAAGTTTGTTGTCCGTACTTGGGCCAACATTGCGGGTCTTGGTCGTGGCTACCGTCAGCTCCCTGATTTTGTTGACCATGCCAACCCCGGACGAGCCTGCTACAATGCTTCTTCAACCTACCCTTCCCAGGCCTATGACCTTGTCATCAACTCCAAGGGACAGATGGGTGTCGGCACCGACTACCCCGAGAATGACCCTTACTGGGCCGGACGTGTCGTCATTGATGGCAACGCCGTCTCGACCTGCGACAACAGCGAGGTGGTTCTTCCCACTGGACCTGGTCTCGTATCCCGCACGGAGGCTTCCCCTCTGTCGGTGCCGTCCGTGAGCGCGGCAATGTCCCAGATGGTAACGTTGGTGCCACCACGCTCCGCTCGGGTGCCGCCGTCATGATTGACCGCCAGCAGCTGAACCTTGCCAACGCCCCCGGCATTGGTTCCGATCTCTCCTTCATCCTCGCCGACGACGCGACCGGTCAGCACGAGCTCGCCAACATTGGTGCCGTCACCCCTGGAGGAAGTCGTCTCGACGACGGCTACCTTGTCATGCGCACATGGGTCAGACCCGCGGGTGCCAGCAATACCAAGTACCCCCCAGATCAACGGCTTCGGCAAGAAGGTCTTTGCCAACTCCACCACCTATGCCCAGCAGGCTTTCCACATGGTCGTCAACCACCTTGGTCAGGTCGGCATCAACGAGGACAACCCGGAGGACCTCCCTGCTCTCCTCGGCCGCGATGCCCAGCTCCTCGTCAAGGGATCTGTTGTCGGACTTGAAGACAAGAACGTTGCCGATGGTGACTACAAGCCTGAAATTGCTGCCATGATTTCCATTTCGGGCCGCTTCGGATCTTCTTTTGTCCGCGATGTTGTCAACGATCCTGCCTACATTGCCAGCGATGCCAGCAGGAAGGCGCGTTTCGAGGGCCGTCTCAACTCCGGTCTCTCCACCTTTGCACTTCTCCAGGGCAAGCCCCTAAAGACCGGCTTTGGATCCGATCTCTCCTTTGAGCTCCGTGATAACGACGGTGTTAACTACGAGCTTGCCAATGTTGGTGCTATCCCCTGGTATTCCAGCCTCCAGGACATTGATGTCGACAACGATGCCGCTCTCTCCAAGAACACCGGTGCTGTTGTTATTCGTCCCTGGATCAACGGCCAGTACGCACAGCGTCGTCCCAATGGTAACTTTGAAGTCACCACCTCCACCACCTATGCCGAGCAGAAGCACGCCGCCATTGTTACCCCCCACGAGGGTGGTCGTCTCGGTGTCAATGTCCGCCGCAACGTACCCTCTTGCACTATCCATGCCGGTGCCGATACCGAGCAGGGCGTCGGTGAGGTTGGCGGTGAGCTTTGCGCCGACAAACGACTCAAGCTCTACAACACCGTAGCTGGCTGGAAGTCTCTCTCCGTCAGCAATTCGGGCACTCTGGTCTTTGATGGCTGTGAGGTCGATGTCACCTGCGCCAAGCGTTCCGCCATGCACGGCAACAGTGAGGAGCACGGAAAGGGCAAACTTCATGGACGTGTCGAAGAACTCGAAACCCGTGTGGCCAAGCTCGAGGCCATGGTCAAGATCCTCATTGAGGCTGCCTAAAGTCGTTTTATGCCAATACAGGCACAACTTCTTTCCACCCCGTCAATTCCCACCCCCCTTCCGCCCCGCCCCAAAAAACATTCCTCGCTTTCCTTTCATTGATTCGTTTTTAATTAAAGAAGCGTTCTGACCTCTCTCGATCCTTGATCTTCTATGTTTGTGTATATTTTTTTAGTAAGTGTGTGTGGTGCAATTGATAGTTGGGAGATCAGAGAAGTGTAGAGAGGTGTGTGTGTGTGTGTGTGTGTGTGTGTGTGGGGGGGGGACGGGCGGGAGTAACACGCGTGCATGGCTGAATGTGTTGTAAAAATGATGCCGTAGGAGTTTCATTCCTCTGTTTTTCGATCAGCAATAGAGCCGAGTCGAATTAGGCAGGACGAATACAGAACACTTTGTTTCGCCCCCCCCCGCCACCTCGCGACCACGAAAAAGAGAAAAGCAATCAATGATGGAACCTGATGATAATGTATACAGGGGGGAAGAAGACGATAGAAACAACATTGACGAGCTTTTGTTCGGGTCTGCACCACGATGGACAGCAGCAGCGGCCTCATCGCCATTCTTCCTCCCGTCGCGTCTTTTATCCCATTGTCGTCGACCGGTTGATGATTTAGAATTTTTTCCATCGGAAGAGTACAGCAACAGCAATAGCAACCGGAGAAAGAATGAGAAAGCCCTAAAACCACCCTCTGTGCTGGCCGGAGTGCGATCGTGCCTGCCGGTTTTTTTGCGACATGAGAAGCGCTTCTCACGCATCACCAATTGTGTTGTCAAGGTCTTCTTCTCCCATCAGATCTATCGGCCCTGGATTGTGCTCTACGTGCCGTATGCCGAGTATGTGCCTGGCAAGTTGCCTGCGGTCAAGATACGTCTCACGAACGGCTTCTCGAACACGACGTGCCTCATCTTCCACTCGGGTTTCATGATCTTGACGGGCGCACGCACTTTCTATACGGCCTACCGCGACGCCATGCTCTACTGCCGCCTCTTCCAGGACATCCCACAGCCCGCCCTTGTGCATGCCGCGGGCAGCGGCCGTCCTCCTCCGGGTCCTGCTACGGTTGCCATGCTTGCCAGCGAGGAGGTTGGTACACATGCGAACGACCCCGCGGTTCGCATGACGGCTCGTCCGCTCGGCCCTCGCCTGCAAATTTGCTCGGCCACGATTGTGAACACAGTGAGCACGGGCGTGCTCTGTGCGCACTCGCTTGCCCTCGACAAAATCAAGCGCAGCTATCCGGAATCGACCTCTTACGACCCACATGCGTTTGCTGGCCTCTATTTTACCGTGCGTTCCGAGGACTGCCCCGAATTGGAGGATCTCCTGCCGCCACCGGGTGGAGAAATCATGTTTGGCGACCGCTTTGTGGGCGGTGACGTTACGGTACGCGAGCGCAAGCGTGTGGCTTCCGTCTTTGACTCGGGTTCCTGCTCCATTATTGGACACTCGTCGCGCGAGGCCAACTTTGCCATCTACCGTCATTTGGCACGTCTCTTCCACTCGTTTGATGACCCGATGCGTCCGCGCAGTCGCGACCAGATCCATGCCTATCGTCTGCATCATTTCCTGAACCAGCGTAAACACGAAAATCCTGTTGGTGATCACAAGGGTGCCAAAAATCATCGTCGCAGAGCAGTATCACCCATGCACGATGATGATGATGATGATGATGATGACTTGATGCATGAGGAACAAGAGTGCGAGCAAGAAGATGTATCAGAAAGCCATGGCAACGTACGTTCGGTAACAATGGAGGCCGATGCTGATTCATTTAGCGATGACATGGATGCCATGCTTATTGAGGATTTTCTTGGCCTTTCTGGCCTCCAATAGGGAAATTTAAAAAAAATAATAATAACCAAAAAATAAAGCAGAGATAGAGAATCGAACTAATGACAACATCCATGGTAGGCCAATGTACTACGGACTAAGCCAAAAGAGAATTAACATGCTTTTAATTTTTAGGTGGTTTCAGAATATCTTTTCGAAATTTCATGGCTTACTTTAAAAAAGCAGGAAAATATGGGGGTGGTAAAAATTCCTGGAATTTTATTTCCAGAAAGAACTGAAGCTCGCCGCCCATGGTCGATCATCTTTGGAACGAATTGGGGGGAAGTCATTCTTCGTAAGTTGATCGACCATGGATTCCGAGCTTCACATTCCCGATATGGTAATTTTTACTGGAATTTCCCGTTCACTGAACGAAATTTTTTTTCGTAACTCTGAGAAAAATATCGCTCCGGTAGTTTGCTCACCGCGGGTTACCTAATATAGAAAGTCAAATAGTTTCTATAGATGGTCATGGTTACCATATATGGACATGTTTTCATTCCCCTAGTATAGAAAGTCC
>Ga0100402_1005925_pt1 | contig 12300 bp, 6 predicted proteins | sample CryGeyme20150102_FD_80419 | JGI IMG/M metagenome (GOLD analysis project Ga0100402, IMG submission 80419) | Groundwater microbial communities from Crystal Geyser aquifers in Utah, USA - Crystal Geyser metaG 2015-0102 | ecosystem: Environmental > Aquatic > Deep subsurface > Groundwater | place...
CGCCGCGCTTGTTCCGCTTGCTGGCGCTGAGCCTGCTCTGCTTGTTGAGCACGCTCGCGCTCTGCTTGTCCACGGTTCGCTTGCTCAGACTCTCTGCGCTGGTTTTGCTGACGCTCCGCTTGTTCACGTTGCTGGCGTTGCGCTTGCCCGGCTTGCTGGCGCTGAGCCTGCTCTGCTTGTTGAGCACGCTCGCGCTCAACTTGTCCACGGTTCGCTTGTTCAGACTCTCTGCGCTGGTTTTGCTGACGCTCCGCTTGTTCACGTTGCTGACGTTGCGCCTGCTCAGCTTGCTGGGCGCGCTCGCGCTCGCCTTGGCCGCGGTTGGCTTGTTCAGCGCCTCTGCGCTGGTCTTGTTCTCCTTGTTGGCGCCTGGCTTGCTCACCTTGTCTGCGTTGCGCTTGCTCTGCTTGCTGCGCACGCTCGCGCTCTGCTTGTCCACGGTTCGCTTGTTCAGATTCTCTGCGTTGGTTTTGCTGACGCTCCGCTTGTTCACGTTGCTGACGCTGAGCCTGCTCAGCTTGCTGGGCGCGCTCGCGCTCGCCTTGTCCACGGTTGGCTTGTTCAGCACCTCTGCGTTGGTCTTGCACTCGCCGATCTCCAACTCGCTGAATGCGTTCTCTTTGATCATTCTCACCATTGCGTCCACGCTCTTGAGCATTGGTATCATTCCGTCGTTGCGCAATCCTCGCAGCTCTCACTTGTTCAGCCACGGCAACTTTACGACGATTGTTTTCGAGGATCCTTCCACGATCGAGATTCTCTGGATTCTGACGCTGCGACCAGTCTTTTGCTTCGCGTAATTGACGCTGACGTCTGTCATTATAGCTGATCATCCGCTCGCGACTCACGCCACCTTGTGACCTGATGGGCTCAATGCGGTCGAAGCGCTCGCGAACGTTGCGCGGCCTCAATGTCGGATTCCATGGTGCGGAGAAACTCGGCGCGCAGACATTGACCACGTTCCCATCAAAACGCGGGTTGTAACCGTGCCCCCTTCTTGGCATGCGGTCGGCATTGATCCGGCAAACCGGCCATGGCGTGCGCACGGAACGGCGCAATCTATCATAGCGGGGCCCGCCAGCGACGACGTAGTCGTTCCGAATGCGGTAGTTGGTGCAGCCGTTTGAACGGCCATAAAGAACTACACTTTCCCGACGATCCAAACAGTGATCGCGCACGGAGCCGCCAAGAAATTGGTTCAATACGAAGACGAATGTTGTTGAGGAAATCCCGAAATCACTGTCAATCGAGGGACCCCAAGTCGCGTCATTCACGTAGAGGGATTCTGGCGGAAGTGGTGCCCATCCGACGTGCTCTTCTGTCTCACGCCAAGCGACCCATGACGGTGACCATTGGTCGCCAGGAACCCAGCACCAACCGCGACCGCGAAGCTCGACCCAGCGTCCGTAGTGAAAACACGCCCAACCGAACGGTTCTTCCGACACCCAAGTCCATCCACGATCCGTGCAGACCCAACGTCCACGAGTATATGGTCGCCAGTTACGATCATTTGTCGCGACACTTGGTTGATAGATATATCCGTAATCGACGCTATCGAACCACGAACCATGAGGTGCGAGATCGTTGTAAAAGGTCGAATAGTCGGCAACCGGTGCTTTGATCATTTGCACGGGTTCCTCAACTGGAGCAAGAGTTGTGATTTCGCCCGTGCCTGCCACTTTAAGCTCTGCTTCGGTTAGCTTCTGCTCGCGAAGTTCCAAGGTGTTTTCCACCGTGGTTAATTCAGCCGCTTTCGCATCGATCTCAGCTTGACGCGCTTCAAGCTCAAGCGCTTTGGTCTCTACTTCGTCGGCACGGTTGGCGACATTCTGCTCACGTTCGGTAAGCCATGTTTGGCGATCTTGTTCAAGAGCAACTCGTTCGGCTTCCAGCGCAGCCAATTGATCATCGAGCCGCGAAGGATCGCTGGTATCGTAATAATCAGTTTCAGCCACGTTCTCCGCGGGTGGTTCGGCACTCGCTTGAGCTTGTGGTTTGTCGCACGAGCTCAACCCAAAAAGGATGCCAGTGAGAGCGAGGAAAGTTGAATGGTTTTTCACAGTGTTTGAGTGGTTCCACTGTGAGACAGGAAGTCAGCGATAAATATTCATCGACCTACTCAAACTTTACGCTCACGCCCCATAGGTATCGTCGATAAGTCTATGGCGAGAGAACAGAAAGAGGCAAAGGTGCCCATTTCTGCTCCACCCAGTGCCGAATTCAAGGGCAGACGGAGTTCAGGGCTTCACAGTCACCGGCCAACCAGGGAACTGCTTCGCTCCCGGCTTGGTCACGTCAACAAAACGCGGCCAGCACTCGAAGGTCACTTCTTGCGTGCTCTTCTTGAAGTGAACGATTCCCCATCCATCGGCGAGGTTGGGCCCGCCGGGCTCGCTGATAGTTTTGGCAAGTTGTCCTTTGACAACATCTGGATTGGCATAGGCGATCATGCTGATTTTATTACCAAAACCATCGAGATAATCGCCAGTCCATGGGAGCGGTGATTCGGCAACCGGGTTCGCACCGGCTTTTTCATTCTCTGGCCACCACCAGCGACCATAGACAGTATTTACAATAGCAGGGCTTACGAAGGCCCATGGGCCGTCTCTGAATTCTTTGGTACCGTGCTGGATCAGGGTTGCGATATGTTGGTCTCCAGCGATATGCACTGCGCCCGCTTTGCCGATGAGCTCAATGGCGCGGTTGCGTGCGGTTTGCGGCCAACCATTAGAGTCGAGGTCTGCGTGAAGTCGATTGTTCACATTTCCATGGAGATGTGCGCCACCACAGAATCCAGTTTGTGAAAGCACGGCCTTCATGGCGATGCCCTCTTTTTGCTGCCCCCACTCTGCAAGGAATTTCTCTTGGCGTTCTCCGAGTAGAGCGAGGCCTGGAGTATCGATGGTCTTTGGATCGTAGGAAGCATCGAGAATATGATCTGGTCGCGGACCTTTGTTAGGATGGCGTCCTTCGGGACCCGGTTTAAACTTGCGGTCTTCAATGATCGCGAAGTCGATCCCGCCGAGGATGAGGTTCGTGAAGTAAACGCCGATGCCTTGCTTGATGGGTGTGGGATCATAAGGATCTGGCAGATGGGCTGTCTGTTGTCGTTCCACCATTTTGACATATTCGGGATGGAAGAAGTAGCCGCCATCATGTCCCGCGCCGGTGGTGGAGACTTTGCCGTCTTCACCCCACAAGTTGGCTTGCCCTATGTCGTGGTCGTCGGGAATCGTGACACACGGGCGATGACGGAAGATCTCACGAAAGGCGAGGCCAAACTTGAGCCATGCCGCAGTGTGCTCCTTGTGATCATAGGATTGGTCACCGGCGAAGAATACGATGTCCGGATCCTGGTGGTTGATGTTGCGCGTGTATTCAGGACGCAGCCCGCGGTCTTTGTTGGAATTACATGACAATGACGCTAGCGTGATGACATCCTGATCTGTGGGGTTTTTGCGAATGGATCCCTCGAAGCTGGCATTCTCGCCATGCAATAGGCGATAGGGGATGGTTGTTGTGTCATCCCAGTTTTCAACGCGAAAAGTCGTCGACCATCCGATGTCTTGCACGTCCTTGCGTGCGATCTCCGTCCACTTGCCGTCTTTCTGAATTTCGAGGCGAACCTCGCGAGTTTCGTTGGGATAAAGGGGATAGAGCTGTGCGCTGAGCTTGAGGGTGTTGTCATGTACCGTATAGATGCCAAAGCAGACGACCTGATCGCGGGGCACTTTAAGATCAATAATAGGGTTTTCCTTTCGATTCCACCAATCGTTCACACAGAGCGAGTCCTCACTTTTCACGAATGGGGCTTTGATAGGAGGCTCCCCGATTGGTTCGATTTGAGCGAGGGAAATAACGGGAATGAGGGCGACGAGGGCGATGATTTGTTTCATGGGCAATGTTTGGCGTTTGATGAACTTGTAGGGATTCTTACGCGATAAATCGTATCTCTTTATCGTCACCACAGAAAACCGAATTAGATGAGGCGTAGCATTTAGGAGTCTTGAAGTTTCCATTTCTTAGATAAACCGAGCTAAGTCGCTATGTAGAGACTAAAATTGTCGCTTGCTTCGTTCTTGTTGAAGAGAAGCATGAGCTGGCATTTTCAATTCGCCTCACTCACCAAAAGGTGATTCTCTAACGCAATAATCTTTTAACGGATGACACGCCCACACAGCATAAAACCCTGGATTGGAATTTGCCTGATCATCGCCACCCTAGGTGTAGCGACTTATTTCATTCTGTTCCGCGGTCCGGCAGAACTCGCATCGGAGGCTGAAGCCATCGCCAACCGCGGAGCCGATAATGCCATGGATAAAGTCGAGCGGGCGGGCGGATGGCTGAAATCCGCGAGCGAATCGCTGGGGATGAAGGCTACCATTATTGTTAACAACGAGGTAATCGACGAAGGCACGAAATCGATCAACGAACTGTCGACTGCCGAGAAAACCTTCAAGCAGAAGTTCGCATGGGAGCACTCATACTTGGGCAGCACCAAGAAGATCGAAGTGCAGGCGGTTTTCACTGCCAAAGCTGGCTACAAGCTCGATCAGCTTCCCGAATTGGAAATCAACGCGGACGGCACGCAAGTTATCGCTCGACTTCCCGACCCCGAGATTCTCTCGAACGAACAACGCGACTTCCGCATCATCAACGACAAGAATGGCATGTGGAACCGGCTCAGCAAAGAAGACCGCGAACACGCGCAAAACGAACTAAAACGCCGCGCCGACGAAACCGCCAAAGAGTCGGATCTTCTCAAACGCGCTGATGAGCATCTCATCGAACATTTAAAAAAATCCGTGGAAGCCTCAGCATCGGGCAAGGTCGAAGTCATCCGTGAACCATTGAATACGACACCGCTAGTAGATCAGGATTGACGACCTGTGTCAGGGCTCTATAACTGGGAAGCTGGATTCACTTCCCCAAATGCCTACCGAAAACCCACCAACCGCCAATGTCAGTGACGTTGCGACGCCCTACACGTCGACGGAAGAGGACGTGATCGACGAAGTGATCACGGACAGCGAGCCACCATTGGCGGAGCGATCGACCCGACTTCTGGCGGCGATCTTCGATGCGATTTTCGCCATCTTTCCATGTGGTCTGGTGCTCAGTATTGTTAGCAGCGTGCGCGGAGTGCCGATGGAAACACTGCTCCAAGGATCCGCGTTCGAAGTCTTGGTGCAAAGCCTCGGCGGCATCGCGGTGTGGGCTTTGGTGAACTTTTATACCTTGAGAAATGGGCAAACGATCGGCAAACGGATCCTGAAAATTCAAGTCGTCGATGTGGAAAGCGGAAAAATCCCCAGCCTCGCCAATCTCGTGCTGCTGCGCTTTGGACTGTTCGCCCTGCTGAGCCAAGCTGGCGTGAGCGGCTTCGCGGTCGCCGTTGCCAATCCATTGATGATTTTTGGAGAAGACCGACGTTGTGTTCACGACTACCTCGCCCGCACCAAGGTGATCAAAGTGCTCGCCAAGCGTTAGAGCGTGAGGTCGGACAGCGCGTTTGGATCATCGAGCAAAAGACTCGCCAAACGATAGCCATCGGCATCGCCTTTTGCATGAAGACAGCGGAACCGCTCGTCCACCTTGCGGCGGGTGTCTTCGCAGAGAAATTTGATCAACAAAAGAAGATGCGCTCGCTCGGATTCCGACTTGCTGGTCAGTAGGGCTTGAGCCTTGGAAACGGCGCAACTCAGCACAAACAACTCGGTGCCAATCTCAACAATCCGCCCGAGAAAAAGCTGCTGGCGGTCGAGCTTTGGTCCGAATTTTGTCATGCCGTGAAACAGCGCACGCGACAAGCGCCGGGACCGCCGGTTGATGAAGCGCACCACACACGCCAACTCACCTGGCAAGCCGCTGGCATTCTTCGCCGGAAGCGGCAAGCAGCGCGTGGGATACCACCATGCATAATGCAGCGCCGCCTTTGCGCCTGCTGACGCTCTTTCGCCCATGGGCAGCCGCGAATTCACCACCGCCGCACCGATTTTCAAATGTGGATCGAGCGCCTCGCGGGCGATGAACAAGCGCATAATTTCCGAGGAACCCTCGAAAATCGTGTTGATCCGCGCGTCGCGCAAATTGCGCTCGACGGCGATGGGGTCTTCACCGCGGTTGCGCAGCGAGTCCGCGGTTTCATAACCACGTCCGCCGCGGATCTGCATCGTTTCGTCAGCGATTTCCCAACCGCGCTCAGTCCCCCACATCTTCGCCATCGCCGCCTCGATGCGGATATCCGCGTTTTTGTCTTTATCGACCATCGCACAGACGAATTCCGTCATTGCCTCCATTGCGAATGTCTGCGCCGCCATCCGCGCGATCTTATCGGCGATCGCCGCGTGTTTGCCAATCGGCGCTCCCCACTGCTCGCGTTCCGCCGCCCATTTGCGGACGATCTTCAGCGAATTTTTTGCCAAGCCCAAACATCCGGCAGGCAGGGTCAAGCGCCCCGTGTTCAGCGTCGTCAGCGCGACCTTCAAACCCTTACCCTCCTGGTGAAGAATCGCATCTTTATGCACACGCACATTGGTGAATCGAATCACGCCATTGTAGAGCGCACGCAGCCCCATGAAATGGCAGCGAGTAACCACTTCCACGCCCGGTGAATCCATTTCCACGATAAACGCAGTAATTGGCTGGCGGCTCGACTTACCCTCATTCTTCGCAGGAGTGCGCGCCATCACGACAATCACCCCGGCTTTCACTCCATTCGTACACCACAATTTTTCGCCATTGATGATGAATTCATCACCATCGGGCGCGGCGGTAGTTTTCATCCGCGCGGGATCGGAACCCACGTCTGTCTCGGTGAGTGCGAACGCGGAAATCTCACCCTTCGCGAAGCGCGGTAAATATTTTTCCTTCTGCGCGTCGGTGCCAAAGGTCAGCAGCGGCTGTGGTACGCCGATCGATTGATGCGCCGACAGCAGCGCCGTCAGGTTCGCGCAATGCGAGCCGAGAAGCGTAGCCGCGCGGGCGTAGTTCGTTTGCGAAAGCCCAAGCCCGCCATATTTTTTCGGAATCTTGATCGCGAACGCCTTCATCTCCGCCAGTCCGCGCAACACCTCGTCTGGAATTTCGCCGTCGCGATCGATCGCATCGGCATCGACATGACTCTTCAGAAACGCTGCCAGTTTCGTCAAGAAAACATCGCCTTCCTCGCGGTCTTCCGGTGACTGTTCAGGAAACGGAAAAACGGTGCCGAAATCGGGATGACCCATGAAGAGCGACGACGCAAAGGTCGCCATTTCACCGGCTTGGGTGCGCGCTTCCTCCGCCGTTTCCAACGCGGCGCGCTGACCTTCGTTCATCTTCGATGTATCGATAATCGATGCCATAGCTAGTCGCGGGTGAAAATGGAATCATGGGCTCGCAGGTAGTCTGCGGGTTTGAAAATTTCACGTCCCGTGGATTTCCAAAATCCATGCAATTGATCCGCCGTGCGGTTCAAACCACGCGTTTCACAATGGCGTAGCGGGCCACCGAGAAATGGCGCGTAACCCGTGCCCATCACCATCGCCAAATCGATGTCACCCGCTGATGCGGCAACGTCTTCCTCAAGGCATAACAACGCTTCGTTACTCATCAACAAACTCAATCGCAAGCGCAGCTCGTCATCGGATTCGAGATCGGGTTCAAGATCGTTGCCGCAAACGGAAAGCGCGCCCGGATTCACATCCAACGAGCCGTTTCTTCTACTATTGGTATCGTAACTGTAGAATCCACGTCCCGATTTGCGGCCGAGATCACCCGACGCTACCAAGCGCTCGATCACCTCCGGCGTGGTGAAGCGACCGGGCATCGCTTCGCTCAAAGTGCGCGCAACGTGCAAGGCCACATCCAACCCCACCTCGTCAAGCAAGCGCAGAGGACCCATCGGCATTCCGAATTCAACCATCACCCTATCGATCCGATGCGCATCAATGTGACGCGAAAACAGATACCCCGCCTCGATCAAATACGGCATCAGAATGCGGTTCACAATAAACCCCGGGCTATCCTTCGCCACCACCGGCGTCTTGCCCAGCGAACGAACAAACGCCACCGCATCGGCGATCACATCTGGATCCGTCAGCTCCGTGTGAACCACCTCGACCAAAGGCATGCGATGCACTGGGTTGAAGAAATGCATTCCGATCACCCGCTCGGGATGCGGTGTCACTTTGGCGATTTCATGGATCGATAGCGCTGATGTGTTGGTGGCGAGAATGGTCGATTCCGCCGCGGTTTCTGCGAGTTCTTTGAAGATCGCTTGCTTGACGGCCAGCGTTTCAACCGCCGCCTCGACAACGATTTGACGCGATTTCAGCGATACTTCACCGACTGACGGCGTGACATTTTCCACTAAGTTCGCCGCTTCACCGCGAGTAAATACATGCCGTTTGACCGCCTCATCGAAGCGCTTGCGGACGGTGGTCATGCCCGCCGCCATGGCATCCGGTGATAGGTCTTTCAAAATGACCTGCGACCCACGCGCGGCGCACCATTGTGCGATTCCCGCGCCCATCACACCGGCACCAATCACCGCTACTTTGTCAATGCTCACCGGGTCGCGAGTCACGGCGGAGCCGGCTGAATCCTTGAAGCCGGATTTTCGCGAGGTTTCGGAAGTCTCTGGGAGTGGCGCATCCCGCTCAAACGGGCGGGACGCCCGCGCTCCTTGAGGTAGCCGCTCCCCAGTCGCTCTGTCGCCAGCGCCCTTGCCTACCGTAGCCTTCTTCGCCCGCTCTTGTAAAAAGTAAATATTGAGCAGATTCCGGCAGGCGTTCGTCGCTGCCAAATCGAGCACGGCGTCCAGTTCATTGCGCAGTGATTGCTCATGCGAAACGGCGAGCGATGATTTCATCACATCGATCACACGTTCTTGAGCCGGGTAGTTGCCGCAGGTTTTCTTGAGTGTTCTTTTCTGCGCCAAGGTGGCCACCACATCGCGCACGGCGGGGAGGTTCACGGCTTTGGTCGTCGTCATTCGCCGCCCGCGTTTGAGCCAATGCATCGCGGCATTCATCAGTTGCTCGCGGTGAGCCACTTCATCCACCATTCCCAGAGACAGCGCTTTTTTCCCGACCACGGATTTAGCAGGCACGGCAATTTCAAGTGCGCGATCCAATCCGATCAGTTTAGGCAAGCGTGTGCTGCCACCCCATGCTGGAAGTATTCCCAACTGCGTCTCGGGAAGACCGATCTTGGTGACTCGATCAAACGTCGCCACCCGCCAGTCGCAGGCTAGTGCTATCTCCAAACCGCCGCCGAGGCACGCACCATGAATGATCGCCACTTTGGGCACCGGCAGGTTTGCCAAGCGATCGAATGCCGCCTGGCCACGGGCAATCAATTCTCTCAAAGCGTCGCGGTCCGTCGCCGGTCCATGAACGCAAGCGGACATGTGTTTCAAATCCGCGCCGGCGATGAATACCCTGTCCTTGGCAGAACGAAGCACCACCCCGGAGAGTTCCGAATGTCCCTCGATGTGGTCGAGGATATCCTCAAGCTCCGCAAACGTATGTTCATCGAAAATGTTCGCCGACGAGCCTTCGCGGTCGAAGGTCAAGGTCACCACACCGTTCGCATCGATCCCGTAGTGGACATGTTTGTGATCGAAATGATGCCCATCAGCGCCATGGGCATGGAACTGAATCTTCGGGGTGATTTTCTTGAGGTCGGGCATTGGATACTCCCATCAACATTACGGTTCATATTTCAACTACTGCGCGGATCGTAGATGCACTGCACCACCCTGCCCGCCGCCGATACACAAACTGGCAATTCCTTGACCGCCGCCACGATGCTTCAAGGCATACAAGGTGGTGAGAATGAGCCGCGCTCCAGTGGCACCCACCGGATGACCCAGCGCGATCGCGCCACCATGCGGATTGAGTTGGCTTTCGGTCACTGGCAGCCCGGCATTCTCGAGTTCTTTCATCACAGCGAGCACTTGCACGGCGAAGGCTTCGTTAATTTCAATCACATCGCAATCCGTGGGTCGGATGCCACCTACCGTGTGTAATTTTCCGACCGCGCCCACAGGCCCGAGCCCCATGCGTTTCGGATCACAGCCGGAATACGCGTAATCGACAAGGGTGCCGAGAACATCCCACCCCTCCGACTTCGCTCGCTCGGCGGTGGTCACTAACAACGCCACAGCACCATCGGAAATCTGCGAACTGTTCCCCGCCGTTACCGAGCCATATCGACGCTCAAACACCGGGCGGAGTTTTGCTAACTTTTCGACAGTGGAATCGCCGCGTACACCGTTATCTTCCTCCACCGCATTCTTGGCATTGGCTGGAAACATTGGCGTAATTTCTTGCTCAAAGAACGTCCTCGCCGCGACCGCCTTGTGTTGTGAATCGTTCGCGAACGCATCTTGCTCCTCGCGTGAAATGCCATATTCACGCGCCAGAATTTCCGCCGTGTCACCCATCCCCATACCGGCAATTTTATCGGCCAAGCCGAGGCGCAAACCCACCACTGGATCGAAGTCATGCAGACGAAATTTCGTCATCGCCGCTAGCCGCGTGCCCCATCCCTTCGCTCGGGCCAGCGCTGCGAATTTTTGCGCGGCGGAGTGGCGAAAGAGTAGCGGGATATTAGACATCGACTCCGTGCCTCCAACCAGGAAAACCTCTCCGCGTCCCGCGTTGATTTTATTCATTGCTGTCGTCACCGCCTCCATACCCGATGCGCAATTTCGTTGCACGGTGAAGGCGGGTGTTGTTACTGGCACCCCCGCTCGAAGCGCGATCACTCGCGCGATGTTTGCCGAGTCAAAGGGCTGAGCCACGCAACCAAAAACCACTTCATCAATCACGCCGCTGTCGATGCCCGTTTTTGCCAACAATGCCTTGCTCGCAGCCACGCCGAGATCCACCGCGTCGAAATCGGCGAGTTCGCTCGCCATCCGACAAAACGGAGTGCGTACGCCATCGACGATCACGATTTCACGATTCTCAGCCATCATTTTTCTTGCGGAGGTCTACGACTTTTTCTTCTTTGAGAACTTCCCCCACCCCGAGTCTCGAACGCATGTCTTCCATCGTCGTGATGTGGATTCCATTCGGGGTAAACTCGGTGATTTCCCTAAACCGTTTACCGATCAGCATGGTCAGGTCGCCCTCCGACATATCGCTCGCTGGCGCTGCGTAAACGTGCACTTCATCACGCGCCAACGGGTCGTCATTCTCCTTACGCAACTCAATCTGCCAGGCATCCAATCCCGACAAGTCATCGAGCATAACCTCCATCTGATTGAAATCGACCAACGTGCCTTTGATCTTATCAATGTGAAGACGCTTCTGGTTCGAGACTCGGGAAATGCTTCCGACCAGACGCGGACAGGTCCGACCACAATACGGGCATGGTTCGTAGGTCAGTCCGCCATCGATAATATCGCCAGTGCGATAACGGATCACCACCGTGCCGCGCGCTTGCAAGGGCGTGACGACAATTTCGCCCGGGCATCCGTCTTCCACCACAAGATCGGTTTCAGGATCGATCACTTCGACCAGCGCCAAATCGGGCGAGAGGTGGTATCCGGTTCCGCCGCGTCCATCGGCACCCGGACATTCCGGCCACGCCATCTTCGCTTCGGTAAGACCGTAGGTCGCCATCACCGAGCATGCGTCCGATCCGAGGATACGTAGCATCTCCAACAATTTACGCCGCATCCCCGGCGGCACTTTTTCGCCACCGAGAACCAACCGTTTCACATTCGTCCACGACCGCCCTTCGGAGACTGCTTGATGGAGTACGTGGTAGATGAACGTTGGCATGCCGATCAAGGCGTCCGGCTGCACTTTGTCGATCATCTGGAGATTCTTGTCGGTGCCGATCGCCTTGCCGCCACCGGTCGACAACATAAACGCGTCGAAACCAATCCCCGCGTGATGCGCCTGCCAGAACGCCAGATGCGGAGCGTAGGGGAAGAGATTCATGTGCCGCCACGATTGCTGCGTTTCACAAACCCGCATCATCCGAGCGCCGGCAAGGGAGAGGATGTCCAGATCATGCGCTGAATACACGAAGGGCACCGGTTGCGCGGATCTCCCGGTGGTCGATGTCATCAACACCGGTCGATACTCGTGCGCGAGCTTCGCTTTGGTTGCGGACGGGCCACGGGTGAGCGCTTTGATTATCGTAGATGGCCGACGAGCGAGTTGCGCTTGGGTCGGTTGAAGCACGAATTGCCGCACGTCCTCGAGATCGCGCTTTCGCGTGAAGGGTAGCACATTCATATCCTCAAGCGAGCGCAGTGAATAGACGTCGTTGCGGCGAATACGATGCGAGTAGTAG
>Ga0100402_1005926_pt1 | contig 12299 bp, 14 predicted proteins | sample CryGeyme20150102_FD_80419 | JGI IMG/M metagenome (GOLD analysis project Ga0100402, IMG submission 80419) | Groundwater microbial communities from Crystal Geyser aquifers in Utah, USA - Crystal Geyser metaG 2015-0102 | ecosystem: Environmental > Aquatic > Deep subsurface > Groundwater | place...
GGTAGCTTTGATTCATGAATTGTTGATAGTGATTGTTGGCAACTATATGCTTCTTTACAGCTCGCATCAAACTACCCATATCTGTAATTTATTCTTAAACCTCTTCTTCAGCAGGCTATACTTCGCCATTTTACTGTATCTCAGCTTCCTTGGTCTTTTCTCGACTCTCAACTTCCTTTAAAGGGATTTATTTTGTCTAATTTTCCTCCTCGAAAAGCACCCCATCATCATTGACCCTTTTATCCTCTTTCTATGGTGCTTCAGCTTCGATAAAATCATTGCGAATGGAAACGGTCTAAGGTGGTTGTTATTTTTGCCTGTATTTTTATTATTTTTGGGGAAGAGGTTGAGGATCACTGGCAGGGCTAGACTCGGCACATCCCATGATTAATAATTTTAATTTATTACTACTTGCCCAATTAAATCTGGATCTTCGTTTCTTTCTCTATTAAAAGGTGAGATGTAAGATATTGGAGCGATAGTATTATAAATGATAAAAAGCCCGCAAATCGACTACAAAACTTACGCCCAACAAATGCGAGGTGCTCTCTCTGGTGCCGAAATTTGCAACCGCGACCTTTCTCTCAACCATTCTTACTTCAACACCAAGAAAGGGTTCTACTGGTCTGATAAAAACAACGATCAACTTATCCAAGGGGTCCTCAATTATGGTCTAGACGTGTCCGCAATTGGTGAGCATCAATTCAAAAATACTAAAACTCCAGTTGAGTTGGAACTTAGACTGTGCATTTTGTTCAATGTGAAAGATCTGAAAAATGTTGGGGAGAAGGAGTTGAAAGAGTTCAAAAAAGAGCATGGCGGTAATACCAATGGTAGTAAGAAATGAGTGATTGGCTTAAAGATTATTTTGATGAAGTTGAAAGGGGGTATTGATCATTGGATGTTGCGGAGGTAGTTAATGAGCTTATCAGGGTTATCGCGAGCTAAATCGGATAGCTTGACCTCTTTCATGCTGTGTTTGGTGGTAATCAGGCAAGTCATATCTTGTAATCTGATCTTTCGAACCTCTCTGATTTCTGAAAGCTTTTATTCGGAATCGGAAGATGATGACTACGAATGATCTTCTTAGGCCTTCATGTTTGATTAGCTGAGATGAGTCTTGTCCATATTTCTAGCCCTTCTCCCTCTTCTTCTGCGCTTTCTGCATCTTTTTGATGGTTCCACTTTTGGCTCAATTTTGGCATGCTAACTCTCTTTTATCACCTTTTAGTTTTTCCGTATGGCACTATCCTTGTCCTTTATATCGACTTTCCTTTCAATTTTGGCAAATGTCCTTTGAGGTAGAGGTTTAGCCTTTTCTGTCATTTTTGCCTCCTTTTTTTGATGCATCCTAGTTCTTTTGCTAATTGGCACAATTTGACTCTACTTCTAATCAAAAATTCCAGCCCATTGCCTTAAACGCTCTACTTTCATGCCAAATCTCTTAGCTTCTGCTTCCAAGTCTACACTGTCTTCATCGCTTTCCTCTTCATCGCCATTTTTACCTACATATTCTGATTGAATGACCATCGACTTGGTCTTCTCTATCTCTTCATTCATAGACTCGCTTTCTCTTTGTCCAATGCTCTTCTTTTCGGGACAACTAAGTCTTGGAGTGTCTGTCGAAGGACCGAAAGAAGGTGTCATATTTTCATCAACATCAAAGACTGTCTGTCCACTGTCTATCTCGAGGACCACACTCTTGTTCTTGTTAGGATGGTAGTAAGCAGAAAGTAAGTTCTTTCTGTCTGCAGGTTCAAGCTCTATACTTTCAGCACTAAGGTCGTAGACTTCTTCAGGTAGTCCATTTTTTTTCAGAGACATGGGATCAAATAATAAGTCAATGTAGGTAATTCACAGTTATATAGTAGTCGCGTGTTTGGATATTTGGATGTTGGACTTGTTGATAATCATAATCATAATTGAGTGATGTTAATGAATAAACTGGTTAACCCTCTCTTCAGAAGCACCCTTCACGGCCCACAATTCTTCTTCTCCGCCAAAAAGAAGCAAATGGAACTCACTCTCAGAACCCCCTACCGTATAAATCCATCCATTCAGGAACCATTCTCCAAGATTTCACAGGATTTTCCAGACTCATCACCAAGGACACCGGAGCTCTCATCGTCATTCAGAATAGAATGCCACCCGCTCTTCATGTCCTTCCTCCTGGCTCCATTCGTTTAAAATTGACTGGCGATACCAAAGGCGTTGCTGACGAATATATTCACACTGGTGGATGGGCCATTATCCACAGGTATGGATTTAATCACTTAGCGATAACACTCTCGAGATCAACTTGATGGACGCCGTCGACAAGAAATAGGTGAAAGCCGACCAAATCGATAAAATATAAATAAAGGACCAGGATTCATTGGCAGGCAAGTACATAGCCAAGGTCCGCAGAGCCGCCAGTAAGGCTATCTCTAAAAGATTAACCTGATCATTCACAATATCCTCACATATCAGTTTGCCTAATCACCAATGCGAACCATATCTGCGAATTCGGGTTTCAGAGAAGCACCACCGATCAGCAGACCGTCCAGACTGCGGATCTTGAGGTAGTCTCCTGCATTCTTGCCGTTTGCACTGCCACCGTAAAGGATGCGGACTTTATCGGAGTTGTTGACATCCTTCTGCAGTCTGTTTCTGAGCCAGGTGAAAACCTCTTGAGTTTGTTCGGGAGAAGAGCTGATACCAGTTCCGATGGCCCAAACAGGTTCATATGCCAAAACAATGTTGCTGTGCCAATGTTGACTGTCTCTGGGGAAGGCAGCAAGCAAAGGTTTGAGTTGCGAGTCCAGAACTTCCCATGTTCTTTCGGCTTTTCTTTCTACTTTAAATCGATCCTTTACCTTCAAGGCTCTATCCGAAGCAATAGATAACTTTCAGTCCATTTTCAATGGCCAATTTAGTCTTGGAGACAATAAGCTCATCATTTTCTCTGATGATGGTTCTTCTTTCAGAGTGACCCAAGATCACCCATTCCAATCCGATATCTTTCAAATGTTTAGGGCTGATTTATCCAGTGTAGGCACCGAGCCCGTAATTGGAGCAATTTTGAGCGGCTACATGATACTGCACCTTTGAGTTGCTTTGGAGATTGAGTATAGCGGGGATATGGAGGAAGATAGGAGAGATGACGACGTCAACATTGTTAGGGTTGTAGCTCAGAGTGTTGATGGTATTCTTGACAAAAGATTGAGCTTCGTTGAGGGTGAAGTTAGATTTCCAGTTGCCTGCAATCATGCGTTTGTTGCGACTGAAAGAGAAACGAAGGGCACGGCTCCACATAAGATATAGTATAATATTCTATTATCTTACTCAGCAGCCATCAATATCACTACTTCACGTACATGTTAATGTGAAGGGAAATAACATGGCTTAATGATCAAAAGACAGAATTTTATGCCTATAAAGGCACAGTTCATTTATAATAGAAAGCTAATCAAATTACAAAAAAATGATAGGACTCATCATTCCGCCTCCCGATATTAAAAGTATTGTGTTAACTATTTTCAGAGTTATTGGACAAGACAGCTGAGCATGTGGCGATCAATGGATCAGATTTTGAGAAGATTCTCACCCAACGTGAACAACATAAACCATAATTTGCCTTCCTCAAACTTGACAGCCCATATCGTCCTTTCTATGACCATCGAGTAGCTTAAATAAGCAAACAATTGCTTCAGGGCATGCAGCCTTAGTAATCGAAACAAGATGTCAAATAGTAAGAGAAGCCACCTGAACCCAAAATAGAGGAGGCACCTGCCAACAATGAGCAAGAAACACTTCTTTCGAAAATCTTTGTCGAACTGAAGGAGCCTGATCCCGAGAAATACATAGCCGAGCTTCCAGAAAAATTGACCGAAGGAGATCAAGCTATCATTCAGCACACTGCTCAATATTGTGCCAAAAATGGTAAAAATTTCATGGTGGCCCTCAGTTAGCGCGAAAAGAACAATCCACAATTCGAATTTCTAAGGACAGCCTCCAGAAATCATGGCTACTTCATCAGATTAGTCACAGCATACACCAACGTACTAGAGATGACCTTCTAAGACCACAAACGGCTCGAGGACTACATTAAAAGTAACGACCAGATCATATAAAAATGTAGAGGAGTATTTGAGTATCACATGGCAAAGCAGCAGCAATCTCGGGGTAAGAAGTAGACCACCAAACAGGCAAAAGAGAGCAATATAGATTGGAACGATTTCGAGTTAGTAGAGACCATTAGTTTCGATTATGATACTAACAAGAACTTCACTGGTGGTGAATTGTTAGCCAGGATCCAGAAGCATACGGCAACTGAACCTAAAAATTTATAAGAAAAAATAATCAGCTAGCCAGTCAAAAACAGATCGATTCTGCAGCAATGTCATGTCTGCAGACAGAACATTCTGGCATCCGAGATGAACAAACATCTTAAGACTTGCTTGGGCCAGAAGAAAAAACCAGGACAAAACGAAGCGAACGAAGGTGAGGACGTGGACATTCGTGGCAATTTGGATAGAATGTCACTGAGCAGACCTGACATTTTCGGCACCCAGGAGAACAACATCTCAGCTCGTGAAGATAACAAATAAGCTGAGTAGAAAGTGATATTCGACGGTCAAAGCGCCAACTTGAATCGCAGTTCTGGCTCCATGGCCATGCTGATGTTCCAGCAAAAGAAGCTAAAATAATAGATGCAGAAAAAATGATACATTGATGGTCTTTTGGTAGCCTGAAGTTACCTCAAATCTTTGAATTTAACAAATAGATTAAAAATAATAATAGACGATGGAGGAAGAACTTAGTAAAGAGTTGATAGGAAATTAAGAAGAGCAGTTGAATAGTTTCCGATAAATCAGGAAAGGTGCAGTGGCCTTTGGTAACTATCAGAAGAGGTTGTTTCTGATGATGGGATTCTATTGGATTACTGCATCGTTTTTCTTGATTATGCCCTTCTATTTCTTCAAAATGCCTGTCTATTGCGCCAATGTACAAATTGGATAAAATCCCGAATGCTTGTGTATTCTCTCATTTACTCACAGAATGCGACGAGGAGTGCCAGGTAGATCTATGCACCAATTAAGGAGCTCATATCAAAAGCTTTATCATGTATGAAAACACTCTCACCTACGAATTTGGATTTTTTTGCGGTCACGAATTCTGGCGTATGTTTTACAAGGTACAACATAATCTATGTAGATAGCTCCAGAAAGCTTATCTTTTGTTGGTCTATTGCTCTACGGATACATAGGAGATGTCAAGGGACGAAAATTGGCCTACAAAATATCATGGAGGTTCTATGCGATTGGTCTGGTGTTCTTTACCTTCACCAAGACACAGTTTCTTATCAGTTTTGGCTATTTTATCGCCTGCGTCAACTGCTTCGCAAGTCTGGTCATCCAGTTCGTCCTTCTTTTCGAACAAATATGTAAAATAAATGATATGCAGCTCCTAAAATCAGAGTATTTGCCTGCTATCTGTTATTGGCTTTTTTACTGATCGGACCTTTTTTGACCTCTTTCCTTGCTAGTTACCTTGTATACATTGGCAGAACCTGGACTCTGACCATTTTGTGCACAATCCCTTCCATAATTCTCTCTTTGGTGACAGGTTTCGTTGAGTAATCAGCTCTTTTCGTCTACAAAAACAGTAAACTCCATGCCTTCAATATTCTCAACAAAATTGCCAAAATCAACGGCTCTCCGCCCTTCATCATCGACCTTTCCAAAAGCTGCTGGAGAAAGCTCAACTTCTATCAACCTACTCTACGTGACATGGTGCAGCATGACCAAACGAGAGGTAAATTAGCTTTGGGAGTTTTCTTCGGTTTTTCTTTCTATTACCTCCGAAGAATGTCACAAATCGAGCTGGATCCCATCACTGACTAATACTTGAGAGGAACGTTGATGAATACAACCTCTGCTGTGGCTACTCTGACAGTAATTGTGCTTTTCTCCAAATTCAAACTCAACAACTTCAGGTACATAACTTTTCTGCTGCCTATTGTGGTAATAGTAGATTTGTTGGTGACAGCTTTGGGCCATAACGGATACTACTTCGAAGCAGTCGTCACCATAGTCGTCAGATATTTGGCAGATCTTAGTTACTCAGTGTTTGTTATATGGGCCATTTAGTCATATCCTACAGTTTGTCGAACGAAATGTGTGGGGATGGTCTTCACTGGTAGTTCGCTTGGATCGATGGCAGCGTATGGCTTACGGGCTGTTCCTTTGGCTCAGCTCAGCGTTGGTCTGGCCATCTGTATTATGGTTTTTGCCTTGAGTTCAAAGCTACGACTGGACTATGAGCACAGATTAATGGATACACTATCTAACAACGCATATGACAGTCAGGATCAATTCAAACGGGTCTGACTTTTGATTTTTATCTTCATCTCACTTCTACGATATTGTTCAGTAACTGTCAAATAAGGAGGATATCATCACATTAAGCAAGCTCTGTAGCTGAGAATTGCACAGAATTCCTAAAAATCTATGAAGCCATCTTGATCTTTGTCGGCTTGTCTGATCATTTCCTGAAGATCAGCCTACTACCACTCAAGGTGATAGGCGCGTGTAATCCTTCGGAGGCCGGCTAGAGATATCCTCCCTGTTTTCTCATCGTCGAATAGTTGAAATAGTTCTCTCAATTATTACTCGTCTTCTTGGCCGGTGACTGTTGTGGTCAGAAAAAGCACAAATTTGTCAAATGTTATGTTACCCTGACCTTACTTGTCGAGATCGCATATAACCTGATAGAGCGGATTAGCAAGTGCCTAAGGTCCCTCTACTTCAATGGCTGTTTTGAGATCTAAATTTATGTGACAATACCTCTGGGTGCTATATGTCCGGTGTTACCTGGATCGAATGCATTGAAGATAGCTTTGATTTACTGTAGTTGGTCGATGTTGAGTCCAGGTCTGACATAATCTTTGAGCATGATAGCTTCTTCTGAGCTGGGGATGAAGGTTTTGCTATTGATTCGCAGCATATTCATGTTTTTCATGCCTGTTCAATAAAATATCATAAATCTTAGTTATCATACTGCACACTATCCTTCACTCACGGTTTCTAGCTCTAATTTATATTGTAGCTGTAGCTATCTCTTTTATGCCTTTATTTTAGCTGCATAATAATATAGAACAAGGAAGAAAGGAAGAAAATAGATGACGACTTCCGACTTAGCCTAACACATCCTCACCAATATTCTCACCTATTCCCAAAGACATGGAGACCTCCTGCATAGGTTTAACATTGAGTATTACCTCCAACACTTCGATCGCAATAACATCATGCTTCTAGCCAATCGACTACCACCACATCAACCTCTCACTATGACTGACTTCATCCGCATCTTCTTACTTCATATTCCTCATCAACAATAACATACGCTTTATCTGGCACTTAGCTTGAGACAGCTGTTCAGGAATATATTGGAGAGGACGCCATTGGCATCTGTGACTATCTAATTTTCGGATTTCACTAATTACCTGTGCTAGAAGATTTCGAGGGAGGATCTCGATGTAGTAGTGCCCGCCAAAAGAGCCAGAAAAGGTAATGCAGATGAGCAGGTTACCTAGATAGACCTGAACCCACCCATCATAGTGCAGAAGGTAGGTGACTAACTGCCTAAAATTAGCAAAGATCTTCCAAAAAGAAACAAAAAGCTTTAGTAAAAGAAGGGAGTAAGCAAGATTTTCTACTCTTTTGACAAGCAACGCATTATAGCAATGGGGACTTTATCCTCTTCCATCCATCTATATGACCGACACCTCAAACAGCAGATTTAGGTGAGACCCAAGTAATGTCGTGAGACAGACAAAGAAGTAGGTATTTTGTCGATGGCTTACTGCAGCAAGTACCATAGAATAGGGGCAATTCTCACCAGTGGCAGTTTGGTTTTCTGGTAGGGCAGTGACAACTTCGCCACCCAAAAGGACATCTCTCTTAAACAAAGAGGAGATAAGATCTTTTTCCTCAGTCAGCAAGACAAATGGATAACTGTTGATAGCAACACAATCTATTTTTGGGACATCAGAGAATAGACAGTCACGAATAGTATCCACATTCCAAAGACCACTTCAATTCAGGACATTTGCTAAGTATAACATCTGAAATCATTGTGTGTGTCAGTAATGGGCTAAAATTAATAAAAATTGTTGGCAATTTACCAACAAGGAAGGAGAAAAGCCACCATCGATCTGGGTAACAGCGCCTGTCACACCTTACATTACAATAAACCTACACAATCCATCATTCCTTTAGGCTACACTAATGTTGTCCCTATCTACACTCTGCAGGGGCAATTCGATGCCGAGCTGAAATATGTCCTTCGCGGGCACAAATCCATCATCACCTGTGTGGACTCTCTAGAGCATAACACTCTAATGGTGACTGGGGATGACACGGGATAGATCAGGATTTGGTAGCTGAGTTACATGCGATGCGTTCAATCTTTGAAACTTAACAAGTGGCTAGGCAGCATCAAGTTCATAGGCGAACAATTACTTTACTCTGATAGCAGAATAAATTTACTCAAATTGGAGCATTTTGCAGCTAAACCTGTATAAAAAGAACTGGCTTTGTATCAGTTTTATGATCTTACTGCCGATGTTTTGTGGATCTTCACAAAAAAGGATGCCAGAAGGACTAATATCAAAAATGGCAGAATTACTGGCATATTTGTGCTGTGCCGAGAAGAGGAAGAAGTATCTGCTGTTGTACAAATTGGAGATGGATTTGTGGTGGGCACTTCCAGAGGTGAAATATGGCAGTATAATTCCGATTGCAATCTCAAATGGCAACGACAGGCTCACTAGGGGGAAATTCGACAACTGCTCTATGACGCAACCAACCGCTTATTGTTCTCTTTAGGCACCTAGGGAAAAATAATAGCCTGGCCTGAAAGAAACACTCCTAACGAGTAATAACGGAAGAGCATCACCTTCAGAAAGAAGGAGATCACACTAATGAAGGTCAGCAGTCAGCATACTATATTGGTGGCTGGAAATATCAATGACAAAGAGCTGACAGTATGGAACTACGAAGTACTGAATTTATTGGAGGTCATCTAATTGGATGCAGTGTTGAGTGCTGTGACTGTGAGTGAAATAGTGGAGTTGATGGTGGTGGCAACGGTTGATATGAAGCTGCATTTTTTGAAATTTGCCAAAAAAGAGCATAATTTAGGATTGACTCTCATCCAACAACTCGACCTTACAACAATCGATCTAGGCCTCACTGACAAACTAGAAGGAATTAACGAGATCCTCCTTTTTCATGCACATTAAACCACTCGACATGAGTGTCTGATATCAACCAACAAGGGCATCCTAATTAATCTGAATATCACTTAACTGATAAAAAGTCATTTTACAGTTACAGAGCTTGAGAAGAGCAATGAGTCAGTGAACATTTTACGAAATCAGAGAGAATAATTTGAAAATAGCTACTCGCAAAGAGGTCAGAAAATATAGATCAGCAAGTTGGTGACATAGATCAAGGGGGAGCAGTGTCAGTTATTATGGGCTCGAAAAATATGCAAATAAGGTCTATCATCTATCTCTCTGCTCTCAGTCAGGTAAACAGCAATAGGGACTCTTTGCCAGTAATATAGCAAAATTATCAGCTCTGAAGATGGGGAAATCTAATCCTCTCTCAACATCACTTAGCCTCTGCCTCTAAAATGGACCCATAAACCTGACAGCAATGTCCAGCTCAAATAATAAATATATTAAACCCTCAAAATACTGGATAGCATTCTCCGTAACAACGGCTACTAGATGCTTGCCAAGGAATATAAAATGATCAATGTGACACCCTTCATGGATATGATGAAGTTAGCTATGTATCTCCCGCCCAGCAAAAACAAAATTCCAGCCCCTGTATTGGTTGATAGGAGCAATAAAGACTAAGAACGTGTTGAAGAACCTACACTTAAAGCTTTGGAGGCATTCAAGAGGGTCAGACAGATAAAGAAGCAGAGCTAAGAGTCGATGAAGGTGCCAGCCATGGAGCAATAACATCATGAGACTCAGATGGACAGATAGACTATAATTAACATTCTGAGCAACGACAGCTATCATGATCTCATCAATCGCTACCATCTCGAAAGAGATCCATATCTGAATGCTCTTTCGACCAAATTGGATGAAAGTCTGATTCTCCCTAGTCCTAAGCCAAAGCCCACCAAAAATACATAATATCTGGATACGAAACGCAGGTTCATTGACAGATGCAGTCTCAATGAAAATACAGGTCGTTAAATGAGCGTTCTGTCGAAGAGTTTGAGAGTCAACAAAAGCAGCACTCATCAACTATGGCTGGATAAATCGGAGACCAAAAACATCAAGGACATACTGGGAGACCTCAATGGCAAATTGAAACGGTGTCGACAACGTTACAATCGTTAGCTTCAATCCGAGGCCTGACTTACTTTACTAATCTTTATATACTTCATATAAATCCAACATTATCTATGAGCTACAGTAGAGTGCCTGAAGATTTCATGGAAGGCCAAAGTCTAGCTCCTCATAACTTCAGCGACCCAGAAAATCCTCAGCATGGAGAATACGTTAGCATGCAACTGCGAAACGATTTGTACTTCTCGACATTAGAGGCGATCTCGAAGGTTTAATTCGGACTAATGAGCTTGGGAAAAGATGAATGGATCCAGGTGTAAAAGATGAAGCCTTGTTAGGGAGAGATCGAGTGGTATGGGCAGTACTCTTGGGACTACAAGAAGAAGAGAGGGAAGGCTCTGAAGTAAAGGGAAGATATGGAGGTGGAAATGGTAAGTTGTCAGGATTGGCAGATCGCTTATCACAAAGGCAAACAAATATCTCGCTCCAGCTACAGAGTACACGTATATCAGTCCTCGACCGATATATTCAAATCTCTGATATTCCCACCAACTCTTTTCAAAACCCTCAAGGACATGCTATTGAACTGAAATCCTAAACTATCTGATATATCCCATCTTATTATTTCCTACTTTCTGTGGCTTTGTTGGTATAATAAACAATAATAACAAATGAACTTGTTTCCCGAGTATGAGCAATAGTTCATCTGCTCGATCACAGCTATCAACAAAAAAGTGGAGGCAATCGCCATGCAATCCAACCGTACAACCAATTGACTATACAGATAAGAAATAACTAGCTATCAATGATATCAAAGCAGACCTGACCTAATGCGAAAAGCAGGTCAAGTTGATGGAAACATAAATCGCAGGAATGAGTCCTTAGACCAAATTTGATTACTTGAGGAAGGTAAGAGATTTGATAGGCAGATCCGGCAGTACAAGAAGGATTTCGACGCATGTCGTAAAAGTTTATACCGAGCTGAATAAAACTACGCCTTGGAGAAGCAAAAATAAATGCTGATCGGTGCTTAACTCGACGTATCGGATCCATCTATATCAGTAAGGATAAAACTATAACGGGAAATTCATCAGACAAGGTTAGATGTTATCCGACACCACCTACAAGCTAAAAGACGGCGTGAGGGTCATGCACGAAACCATGGAGATCAGTCATGACATAGGAGGAGAACTCAACGATCATACTGGCAGATTGATCGTGAACAGACGGAAGATGGGTGGCATTGGTGACGATTTGGGCAAAAGTGGAAAGATAGTCCGCACGATGATGAACCGCATAAGAAAGAACAAGTTCATTCTGTTCAGCGTATTAGGATTAATTTTCCTGGTGATCATCATTCTAGCAGGCATTCACTTTTCCAAACAGCAGTGAGTAGGATATATGTGATTTGATTTATTTATCATGGATTTGTTAACAAGAATGGACATATTAGGAAAGTCAGAGTAGAAGAGGGGAAAACAAGGTGATAAGCAAGACAAAAAAAAGCTAGATTTGAAGGAACTCATGAATTAACCGATCAAAGAGGGGGACTGGTCATCTGCAGAAAAATTTTATCTGTAAAATATGATCAAATAAACCAGCAAAACCTATCCTAATGATCTGGACGAACAGGTCAACTATATGCATTTCCACCTGCAGGAGTACCTAGGAAAACGAGTACAGGTACTAATATACGAGAAAGGAATTGTAGAAGGTCATTGTTTTTATGCGGTCGATTCAAAATATTTAGAGTACTGCAATGACGGGTTAATCTATATTATATGGAAGGTCAAGCTAATCTAAGACGCTCCCCTCTAGAAATAATACTGATACTACATCTATAATTGTACTAAATAAAGTTGTACTAGATAATTGTGTAGAGACCATCAAGAGCGGATTTGGTCGACCACCTGGATAAGTCCGTTTATCATGATGAACACAC
>Ga0100402_1005929_pt1 | contig 12293 bp, 10 predicted proteins | sample CryGeyme20150102_FD_80419 | JGI IMG/M metagenome (GOLD analysis project Ga0100402, IMG submission 80419) | Groundwater microbial communities from Crystal Geyser aquifers in Utah, USA - Crystal Geyser metaG 2015-0102 | ecosystem: Environmental > Aquatic > Deep subsurface > Groundwater | place...
GAAAGCATCACCTAAACAATTCTTCAAGGGAAAAATCTTGATAGCGTCTTTGAGGTCACTAACTTCATATCAAGTACTGTTAATATGATTTAGAATTATTCATTACATACCACAAGGATAATATTTTTGAGGAAGTGCTAAAAAAATATATTATCAACAATCAGGATTTCATTGTCCTCAGAGGATTTCACAATCCTAATGTGATAGATAACGAAAACAAGGTTAATCAGGCATTATTGTCACATATTCAGAACTCTTTGCCAACTCAGTAACTGACAGAACTTGCAAATTACTCTTCTCCCAACATGTTACAAAATTTTGAACTTCTACCTGAAATCAACCCCAATGAACTATAATTTTTCGAAGATGCTAATGGATAGCCGATCAAAATTTCGAATGTCACCACAACTTTTTATCCCAGACATCATGGTAATAGGTTTGTATTCAAATTTGATCTAACAGATATCGGAGAGGACGATATTCCTCTCTTGGCCCTGTTTTGCAAAGTTTTTCCATAAATGGGATACAAATCAGTCAATGATAAAGTTTACCATGCTCTGCTTGAGACCTACATTTCGAAACTCTAGATGAATTATGAAACTGTGAAGGACAGCAATGGAGAACTCAAAATTTACATGTACTTGAACTTCGAGTTCACAGACAGGAATTATGAATATGCTGTCAACATCATCAATGGATTACTTATCGACTTCAACTACGATAACAGGACTGCCCTCTCAAGAGCACTGCATCTGGCTGCCAGTAATTGTTTCAATGATATTTCTGATGATATTCTTCATTGTCATGGAGTTCACTTAGCAGCATCTAAGTCACCCTTTGTATTCTTTGAAAGCCCTCTTTTCCAAGCAAGAACTCTATGCGGGCTAGCTGCTGAGATGAAAAAGACATATAATCCAAAAGGATACCTGACTTCGCTTTGTTTCAAAATGCAGGAAATATGGAGAAAAATGATGGGCTGGTCAAGAATTGAGCTATTGTGGTAGTGCCATCCGGAAAAGAAAAGTCATTACAGAAAATATTTGAATATTTTACTATCTCAGATCGAATCATAAAGTGTGTCTCCAGGGGGAATTAGTGTGGATGGATTTCCTCAGGAAAAATGGCAAAAATATTTCCCGAACTTCCAGAACTAACTTGTCTTTTAGGCTTTCGCTGTCCCTTACAGGACCAAGAACAGCCCTGAGGCTTTGGTCCTTGCCTCAATCATCAACGAAAATATTTCAACCTTCAATCAAATTGGAGGTTGCTATCTTTATAAGGGAGCTCTCGTATCTTTTGTTGCTGGAACCAGGAGCAAATTTTTGTAGCTTGAAGACTATTACCGAAAGGTTGATAATATTGATGTGGCCAAAAGGAAAATTTTCCAGAGGTTCGATAGATACACTGTTGAGCAACAATTCAAAACAGGTATTGGATACTCTCAGGCTAGGAATTTTAAGGAAGCGGTTCTATCTGTTGATAAGTCGGGTGTTTAAGAGGTTCTCAACGAATACATTCTCAAACAATTAAAAGAAGGGAATTCCAGTGTTTTGAGTCTTGGCAGTCGAATTTAGAATTATGATCCGCTATTGAAGAAAGGCTGGGAGATTGAGCGTTCGATTGATGATGTTTCCCTCGAAATGGAATCTCTTTCAAAGCAAGAGATTATTTTCAACCCTGGAAGATATGTGGATATATGCTGATATTGATACTGTGTATAAAATCATCCTTTTTTGTTCTTAGCTTGTGCTTATCTTTCCAGTACTACTGAATATGTCTTGAGAAGATCTTCTAACATATCTCTCTGATGATGTAGACAGGCAAATACTTATCCGACCGATTTTCTGAACTATTTTTCTTCCAAAGCAATATCTTTGTCTTTTGAAGATCGTTAAGATTTATCCCTTAAATGGATATTGGGTTTCATTGTTTTTCGTTCAATTTTTTAAGTCTCCTTTAGTTTATCAAAAAATTGCGAATTATCTCTTTGAGAACCGCGATACTGGCGGATAAAGGGATGTTTAAGCAGATCTATTGGATCTAATCGTTTCTCAGGGTTGAGAACTATCATTTTTTTAATGAAATCAATGGCCTCCTGTGATATCTAGGTATTGATATTGAGTCTAAAATTGTCTCGATTATCTAAAAACAGCTTCTAATCAAACTTTTTTCTTGAAGCGAATGGAGTATCTTGATGGAACATTTCATAAACAATGATTCCGAGGGACCATACATCGATTTTGTAGTTGTAAGTAGCATCTCCAGTGATTTCAGGAGCCATGTAAAATAAATTTCCCAAAGCAGTTCTACGCCCTCTAGCTTCGTCTGTAAACCCGAAATCAACTATCTTTATCTGATTTTCTCGAGTTACAAGGATATTTTCAGTTGAAAGGTCTCGATGAATGTAGCCATTGTCGTGAATGACCAAGAGCCCCTGCAAAATTTGATATGCAAGATTGCTAATTTATGCCTCCTCTAGTTGTTTTCTTCGGATGAGACTTCCCAAACGGGTTCCTCCATATTCCATAAGAAGGAATATATCTTCTTAGGTCTCCTAGTGATAATATAATTTGATGATATTGGGATGTTTGAGCTCATAGAGCACATTGATCTCTGCCTAAATTCTTCGGTATTCGTCCTCGAAAAAGGTCGAAGAAATTTTATTTTTGTGGATCACTTTGAGTGCGTAAATCACTTATTAAAATTTAACGATGCGAACCTCACAGAAAGTTTATTCTTTGGGTATATTTTTGACCAACTAGATTTGTGAAAGGTCCACTTTGCGGCTTTCTGGTACTCGGATGTGTGAAATGGCACCGATCGGCATTATAACAGGTATTATAATTTAAAATGAAAGCAGGCAATAACAAAGAGCTGGACTACTTACTCATCAACTTGATATAGCAACCTCAAAAGCCGGATCATTCATTAGCTGAGAAGTATCGAGAAAAATATTCGATCAGCAAATAGCCTTGGACCTGTACTAAAACAGAAGAGTATCATATCTATGGAACAGGGGTTAGTCTGTATTTCAAGCTACTAAAGTATCTGGTAGGACTTTTCTTTTGTCTGGCTGTTTTATCAATTCCTTCTTTGGTGGTCAATTACAATGGAGACGGGTTGGAACTATATGGAAATTCACTCGGTCGTTCTATGATGCGGTTTTCCCTGGCCAACCAACCCTCTCTTTCCTTTGAAAAAGATGAGTTGACCAAAGAGCAATACTAACAAAAATAGAATAAAATCAAGATGAATCAATTCCTGATCGTTTCAAATGATGTTGTTTGCACAACTTTCATGATGGCCTTCGTGATTTTCTGGCTGCTGAAAAGTGAAGACTTGATTGGATAAATGGTCAAAAAATAAGCCTTACCAAGTTATCATACCATCCTAGTTCAGCTTTAAAACCCCGAAATTACTCAGGAGGATGTTAGAGAGCATTTTTAGAAGTTCGGAGATATCAGGCAAGTTGAGTTTATATATAATTATGATAATTTTTTACTGGAAGTCAAGGATTTTCTCGCCCTCATAGAAAGGTACAGCGAATAAGTTGATGAAAATAAGCGGGGATAAATGTACAATCAAATAGGAGAAGACTACCAAAAAATAAAAGATGTCTATCATTCAGCTGCCCAGCATAACATGACCCGTCATCAACATCCCTTCAAACCAACCATGGCTTTTGTGTGCCTTGAAAGTCCCTAACTTGCTTATCGAGTGGTAGCAGCTTACAAGTACAAATTGGAAGGAATCGACCTCAAGATCAAAGGCCAGAAGGTGAAGGTCTAGAATTGCAACGTGGAGCCCATGAGCATAATGTGGGAAAATTTTCATCTTCCTGCGTGCAGCTAGATCAAGAGAAGCTGGCTATTTGGAATTCTAGTCACCTGTATACTTCTGATTACTTTGTTCGGCATATTCTTGATGAGCTTACATACCTGGCAGAAGTAAGCTGAGTACTCAGGAGAGATGAGTTCTTTGGGAACAGTTAGTTATTAGACTGCTCTGAATACCAAAAACCCTAGAATTGTCAATTAATTTTGCTCAAAGCTTACTTACTAAACTTTTTAGTGGAAATATTATGAGCTTTGTGCTGCTTACTTTAGCAATTTTGAGCATCACTGGGCCTTTGTATTGACTGTATCTGGAGTCATTGTTGGTATCAACCTTTTTCTTATCAAAATAGTCTTTGCTCTTGCAGAGCTCAGAAGATTCAGAACCTTGCCAGAAAAGAAAATATTTTTGACTCTGAGTATCTTCTTGACATACTTCTTCAGTTCTTCTGTCCTGGCCATTTTAATCAGAGGTCAGCTTAAGATTGGTGATTCCACTTTTTCTTTAGTTGAAGTAGCTCAACTTCTTTTCTCCTCAACTCCTGCTGTTGAGGTTTATAATCAAGCAACAAGGAAGTGGTACTTACACATTGGAAAACTCTTGATGGTCAACTACATACTCACACTCAACATTTGTCCTTGGCTGTATGTAGTCGAAGAGTGGATCTCTAAACAGGTCAGAAAGATTTGGTCAAGAATGGCTAAGACTCAGCGCCAGGCCAAGGAGAGACTTATCGATTTGTAGTTCTATTGGTAGTTTTACTATGCAGTTGAGCTCAACGCAATATTTTTTTGTCTCATTTTTTCTATGGCAATGCCGATGTTCTATTTTCTAGCTTTCATCTCTATGGCTTCTCTTTTCCTTTCCTCAAAGATTATATTTCACAGCTTTACCAGAGAGCCTCAGGTATTTGATCATAAAATGAACAGCTTTATGCTTCGAGCTATATGTCTGGCAATATTCTTGCACGTATGTTCAAGCAGCTATTTTGTGAGTGTTGAGGATATTTTTCCTGAAAAGGAGGGATAAATGATCACCAGAAACATCAAGCATATCGTATACTACTCCTTGGCTGCTATAGTGTTGGTAGTTACACTGATTCCCAAGAGAATAGCTTCTTTAGTAAGAAAAAAAACATCAGTGAACAACTCATAGTTGATGATAACTGAATAGATCAACTCCTCTTTCGGAGCCAGAAGCAATGGAATCAGAATAGTTGCACCCAAGAAAGAAAAGAAGAAGCAGAGAATTCCTTTGATGAGAGAACTAAGAAGAGATTCCTACCTCAATTCTTACAAGATGCAAGATAACATTTACTACAATAACATTTCCTACACTCTTCTCATTCTCTACCAGACCATTGTCGAGTGCAAAGAGCCCGACATCGAAAAGAGTGCATATGAGTTGAGGTCTGAGGAAAGTAGGGTTAGTCCAATGAAATAAATTGAAAAAATGCACCAAAGCATGAACCACTACTAGACTAACAGGCATACCGAATAAGATATTTATCACACCGATAGAGCCTTAAATCTTAGCATTTGACCATCTGATATTAATAGTACTGCATCAATATTGTTATTTCATCAATCATAATATTTCCACATGTTTTATTCTAGCCAGTCCGATGGATCCATTAAAGGACTGATGTTTTCCAAAACCCTGGCGGAAGGAGGAACCTCCTACTGAAGGAAATCGTTTGTCCAGTAAAATTGATTATTGTATTCATTGTGGACTGTTTTCATTTATTCAACACTTGTGATAAATTTATCCTGCTTTGCTAGGCCACCTATGTAATGAGTTGTGTACACTTATTTTTAAGGAAGAGTTTGTCAAGTGGAGTCAGCACGATCGATTTTGGATCTTTAGGAAACTTGCAGTATATATCGATAATGAGACGCATATTTGCTGCGTTTTATTTCATCTTTTTGGAGAAAAATGGAATCTGAATTTTAAGCAGGTCAAAGCAGAGTTAAGTGAGTCTCTTCAAGCCAGCCACCGCTGCTCCTCCAATCTATCTTTCAAGATCCTAGAGTTATTTTCGGGAAGGAAGAGAGCTGGTGCCAGAAGCTTCAGAAGACTCCTCATTCATGCTGATTCTCAGTCGATTTTATCTTCCCATGAAAAGACCTGGTATTTTTTTGATGATGAGCTAAATAGAAGACACAATACGTAAGAGTTATATTCGAAGAGATAATTTCTGATTTTTTCAGGATAGTTGTTACAAGAAGCATAGAGCATAAGCAAAACACTATATATGGTGAGCATTGTTTTTTATTTGAACCCGAAAGATGGTCCGATTCCTTTTCCGTTGGAATAGATAGGATTTTCAATGATGTTGTCAAGAGACATAAACTTGTCGGTCAGGAATTTCAGAAAGACCAAAATCCCGTTGGCATCACTGATCAGTTGGAGGAAATAAGAGTATTGCAAAAATTCTGAGTTAACTATTTCTTACAATTATGCTTGAATGCTACCAGGAGAAGAAAGAAGAAAGAAGTGATAGAAGCAGTAGTGTATATTTTGTGGCTGTAAAATTAGCTCCACAGCTCACTATCTTGAGTTGGCTGCTGATCGAAAAGCTAGTAGGATTCGAGACGGTTGATCAACATTACTGGCATATGGGCTAAGAGATCAGAGTTCGCCAAAAGCCAACGATATGACAATTGCCATTATCTAAAGGAATCGACTCCTCCACCTGTGAGAGTTGTGAATTTCTTGTGCATCTGACAATTACAAATCGTCAAGAGGGATCTCAATAAGCCAACCACGATAGACTGCGCCAATGGACAATCTCCTGTGTTATGCCTTCTCTGAATACTATCAAGGGTACATAAAATTTTTCAACAGATGATAAATGTTCATGATTATGCTTGAGAGGTTGCTTGTTTTTGAGATGTTCTAGTTAATTTGTTCGGAGTAAGTTTTTCTGAGGGAGAAGTGATAGCTCAGATGAGTTGAAAATGGTAATTGGATTAACTGAGGATGATTTAGTGACTCCATGGTGGAACAAATTTGAAAGGACCTTTGTGTAGAGCATGGTGAGTTTTTTTACGGGGATATAGTGGACCTCAAGACTATAGGACACCATTTTCATTAATAACTCGTCAATGTTCATATCTATTTGTTCGATGAAGTACTTTGATATACTTAGTTGAGCTCTTTGGATGACTTTTCGTTGGCGGAATTTCTCTCGAGAAAATCTATACAGAGGTAGAGACTGTTGATAGTGACCTTCAAGGACATCTAGTTGTTCAAATTATCATTCTCCTTTTACTGCATTTTATCAAGTAATCTGCTGAGGCTGCTCCACAAAAGTTTGACTCCATCGTTGTCAATAAGCCTGCTTACTCCTTCATCGTCTACGACCACACCCCCATCATTGTTCTATCGGCACAGAGTTGAAAAAAGAGAAAGCAGGGATTTTTCTTGTATCTTTTGTTATTCAAGTTGATTCAGAATAAGCTGCAGAGAGTAGGGCTGCTCTTTTCCTACATAATAATCAACGAGTTAGCTGTAGGAGAAGAAGTAGGACGTATCACTGAAGATAAAGGTGGAGCTGTTTTCCTACATATATTTTGAATTGCTATATGTTAACTATGATAATAGAATAGCTAATATATCATTGAGATGCTAAATCTGCTCGCAAAAGATTGTGCCTAGCTTAGAGAGGGGAAGAAGAGAAGAGATGAAGCCAACGATGTCAAGATCAATATTGAAGATTTACTGCATAGGATTCAGCTTCACTCAGTCAAAGCAAATGCCTAAAGAGCAAAAATTACGCAGGTCGAGTTCATCCAACTTTGCAGGAAAGCAAGAGCAACCTTGCTTAATCAACCCGCGCTTCTCAGAATCAACGGTCCTATCCATATTAGTACGGGAACCTTGGGGAACTACAAGCAATTGTCAAACATATTCGATAGATGTGGACATCCAAAGTTCATCAACTACATATTTCTTGGGGATTACTCAGGGAGATATGACCAGTCTCTTTAATGTTTAATCGCTATATTCGCCTATAAGCTGTTTACGCCCTATAATTTCTTCATATTGAGAGGGTGCCATGAAACCATACTTCGAGCTAAATCAAGTGGACTGCAGTAACATCTTAGTTAATATTTTGGGTCCTCACTTCCTTGGCTAGAAGTTTTAGAGACCTTCTGCTCTTTGCCATATGCAGCTATTGTTGATGAAAAAATATTCTGTGTTCATGGAGGAATAAGTCCATATCTTCAATCTTTGGAACAGATTAATCAGATTCCTCGGCCTCTAGATGCCCCAGATAAGGAATTAGCTTGCGATTTGTTGAATGCTGATCCTTCTCCTCTATATAAAGGATGGACCGAAAATGATAGAGGAATGGGAGTTGCCTTTGGCCCTGACGTTGTTCTAAGTTTTCTAAAGACACATGACCTAACTGTAATTTGTAGGGGTCATGAAGTGCCTTATTAAGGTTTTAGATATTTTGCTGACAAAAAAATGGTCACCATTTGCTCTTTGGCTGAGTACGCTACTCAAGTCAACAATGCATCAGCTGTCATGATGATTGATGAAAGTGGAAATTTCCTGCCAAAGTTGGTCTCATAAAAAGCCAACTACACTGGCTAGGAAAGAGAAGAGGGACTGACCTTTATAGATATTGTGCAAAGAAAGAAGGAAAGAGCTCGAAAATTGGAAGAATAGAAGGAGAAAATGAAAATTGATGAATAGATGAAGAAAATTTAGCAAATTGAAAAGCGCGACAAACGTAAACGTTTAAAATTATGAATACGATGCAAGTGATCCACTTTGTCATAATAGCGCTGATTTTAATAGTAAGTTTATATTACAAAACAAAGCTTCATGTTCAAACGTCACAGTTACGATAACAATCCCAAAAAGATTCCGATTAAATCCCTTAGAAATACCCTTTCCATCGTCACGGTTAATCAGCAAATCCCTGCTCTTCTGAACACAAAATATATCAGCATTAGCATCAATGCTTTTCAGTTTCGAAAGGTTCAAAATATACTAATGACGAGGCATGTTGGAAAATAATTGAATTACTTGACTGACCAAGATTAGCATTTAGCAAAATATTATAGCTTCAACGGGACAAAAAATAGAATAAAAGGGGTGATCACTGAAAGGGTAGAAAATGACTATCTCTTTGGGATCACTTTTCACAGATAGTGGAAGGTTGTTCAGAGATATATTCGAATACAAATCAAAATGAAGAAGAGAAACCTATTTAACGAATACTATTTTAGCCTACAGCCTCCCAAAATATCTGTTATCACACAACCAACAACTACCACTCTCTATACAGTCAAAGGGCCTGAATCGAACTCTACTATTGAATTAAAAGCTTTGACTAAAAATATTGACATCATGCTTCGTAAAAAATCTCCAGGAAAAGCATCTCACTCTCGTGACAGAAAAATTAAAAAGTAGAAATCAGAAAAATCAAGAAAGAAACTACGTGTTCATGAGTAGCTTAGCGAAGAGACTTACGGCTTAAAGAACTATAAGAAGAATGGAAAGAACAAAATTAAGGCAAGAGGATCCCTTTCTCGAGGAAACTACTGCATGACTCCTCAGCCTCATGTTTATTAAACTGTAGAGTATTTAGGTATATCTCCATTGCAGGCACAAGCCCGCTTTAGTTAGCGCAAAAATAGGAAAAGGAAAAGTAATTCGAAGAGAAACAGCACTCAGTCTTATGGTCGGAAAGGTTGAATGGGAGACTTTTTATGGTCTAATGCATTTTTTTTGGATATTAGAGTTTATTATTTTTTTGAATTAATGATAAGGAATGAGGACAAAGAATATTTCTAATTTCAACGCTACCTGTAGCTTAGTGGAAATCAAGAGAGAAGAGTATATCGATACAAATGTAAATTCTTCTATTGCGTCAAATCAGAAGCAATCGATTTCTTTGAGACCTTCAGTGTATTAGAACAACAACACCCTCAAATAAAAAATATCATCAATAATTCACAGCTATTCTTTGTCAACGGACAATAGCAAACACACCTCTTCATTGGAAACTACCCCTTGCCTTAACATACTCTCGTCCACTATGATCAATGGAATTTGCCAGCCGTTACTCTTGCCTTTCGCAAACAATAGCTCTCGACTAATAAATAAATCAGTGTGCCCATTATTAAAAATAGTAGAAGGGCTGGGGAAAGAACTATTCAAGAGGCTCTGGACTGCATCAATCAGTGGTATAAATAAATGGAAAACTAAGAAGGTGATGGCAAAAAAATGACTATGGCAGCTGCCGCGAGATCCATCGGGATCAGCAAAAAGACATTGGATGATTATTCACGCTGTCTCAGGATGGGAGAGTACTTTGGATTTGACATTCAAGAAAGAGGAGGATAAGGAATAAGCGTTTTGAGAAATTATGTCAAGGAGCAGAAGTGTGGAGAGGACTTTGAAGAGAGAAAGGTGGAAGATCCTGATGTATTTTGGGAAACTTCGTACTTCAAGAATTCTGATTGAGTCATGATTCTTTTTTACAACTAAATTAAGAATAAGCTCCCAAATAAAGAAACCTTAAATTAAGTTGATATTGGCTTTTAAGCTGGTTCCCTCAATCAAAACTATTTATTCATTGAATTATATAAATCGTAAAATATTATGTAACTATAATTTACCTTCATTTCATCGATGTGAAATGATTTATTTGGGATTACTTTAGCCATTCTACAATATCTTCAAGCTCATGGATTGTAGGCCTAGCTTCTGGTACTAACGAAGAGCATCGTTTGCTCAAATAGGACAAAAAAATATTAAGAGCGTGCTCGCTTTCCCTAGTGATCACCTCCTTTAAGAGCTGATCCATCAGCCGACCTAGGCTATAAATATCGAATTGAGGGTGTCTGTTGTAGTTATTTTTGCTTAGTTTCTTCTTCAGGGGCAACCTTTGATAAGACCAGTATGAAGCATAGTATTATCTATCTCTGTCCACTACTTAAAAGTACATTTACAATCTTTTTGAGTCGGGCCAAAGCAAGCATTCACAGAATCCATCATGAAGTTGGAGCAACATAAGCTAAAGTCAATAATTTTAGGATTGTCACAGTCGTCGACCATGATGTGTCGTGGTCTGATGTTGCGATGGCAGAGGCCTTTTTCCTCAATCCATTTGACTCCCTTGATGATTTTATGCATCATGTCAAGCCTTGAAGCTATTGTTGGTTTTTCTGAGCAAAATTCATCGAAAGTTTTACCATAGTAGTCCATCATGCATTATTTGTACTGGTCGTCGTATTACTGCGTTTCCTAAAGGTAATATGTTGAAATGTATTTGCTACTCGGAAATTTCCTCAGAAAAAACAAAAAGTCGATTTAGTCTTGATTGAAAATCGAAGGCTATGTACCTTTGACTCGCTTAACTACAACGCTAAGCTTTTTCTTGAACTCGTCAGGCTCATACCCATAACTCGATTGAGTAGCCTCAATTACTTAGTTTTTTATCGCATGTATGGAATTCAGAAACAAAAGTTCACATTTCATCTTTGATATGTTGTTATGATCACTCTATCGGAGAGGATGGTCTTTTTCGTACTTTTTTAGAATCCTGACTCCATAGAAATTTTTCTTTCGGCTGTTTTAATCATTGTTGAGTTTGTTTTTTCCTTTGAGGATTGTTGAGGTTTTCGAAACCCTTTCGACATAATTAATCTAACCTGAGTGAGGGAGGCTCATAATGTTAAGGTAGTCCCTTATCTCATTTTTCGCTTTTGATTTTTGTTTTTGAATCAGGCGATATTATTATTCGAGAGAACTTTTCAATTTTCTCCCTTCAACTAATCTCTTTTTATTTTAACATTCTGTTAGTCTAAATCGAATTAAGGCCTGGGACTCCAAGTCAATGACGACTCTAGAGATGTCCTTGGAAACACATTTTTTATTGCCAAATATTGATGGATGGGATGGCAAAGAGGGAAAACTATTTGAGTTAGCATATGACCTATCGAAAGAGATGATTTTTTTGAATATATTTTTTGCTTGCTATCGAATCGTGAACTGTGCTTGAATAAAGTGTTTGATGGTGTGGATGGTAGATCTTATAAAAACCTAATTGTCAGCTGTCAGTAGAATAAGCCATAGATGGAGTTGGGTATTCTAAACCGTAAGCAATTTTAATATTCGTTCCTTCAGGAGATCGTCATCTATCTTTAAAAGGCAACCATGTAACTCCAAATAATAGGGAGAAATCTCAATGGTTATTTATCTATCTTTCTTCAGACGGAAGGTCCAAAGAAGGTTGAACGGTAAGTCCTATGCTCTCATATACTCTTTAAAGTGAATTTATACCTCGTTTTTATCGCCAGAAACTAGTTGAAAGTCTTGTATTTTCATAAGCGAGAAAAACACCGGTAATAGAATTTCTGGTGCCTTTGGATTTGTTTTCACAGAGCTTAAATCAGAAGCCATGTCTTTCCAATACTCTTAACAAAACATTTCTC
>Ga0100402_1005934_pt1 | contig 12288 bp, 11 predicted proteins | sample CryGeyme20150102_FD_80419 | JGI IMG/M metagenome (GOLD analysis project Ga0100402, IMG submission 80419) | Groundwater microbial communities from Crystal Geyser aquifers in Utah, USA - Crystal Geyser metaG 2015-0102 | ecosystem: Environmental > Aquatic > Deep subsurface > Groundwater | place...
AAATCGCGATCCGTATCGGCGCGATCATCAGGCAAGATGGCGACCCTTGGCCCGCATTGATGGCGGCAGGCGGGTTTCGCGATTGGCCGGCCACGCAGCAATCATTGTCCGTATCGGCTTGATACTTCCTCTTCGGCAAACAGGTGAAACATGGGCCGTATTCTGATTGACGGGTATAATCTGGGGCTGGAAAAAGGCACCGGGGTGGCGACCTATGCGCGCAATCTCAGCTACGAGATTGCCAATCTCGGGCACGAAGTTGACGTATTGTATGGCAACCGTGCCAGCGCGACCCGTAATGATCTGCTGCGCGAGATCTATTTTTTCGATTCCAGCGTGGATGATCGGGTCAAGTGGCTCGAAGTGCTCGAACAGGCGCAGCAGGCGATTCAGGGGCCGTTTACGTTTCGGGCCAAGCAGATTCCGATCACCGGGCGGGTCGTCACCGATACCTTCCGTTCGCGCCTTCCGCGGTTTGACCGGCTGTATAACGCACCCGATCTGTTCATGCGGGCGCAAAGCGCGTTCAAGCTGTGGAAACGGCCGTCGGTGATCCGCCTGCCGGACAAGCCCGATCTGGCGCATTGGACCTATCCGCTGCCACTGCGGGTCAAAGGACGGCCCAATATCTACACCCTGCACGACGTTGTGCCGTTGCGGCTGCCCTACACCACGCTCGATCACAAGCGGCGCTATCTCCAGTTGCTGCAACGGCTTGATCGCACCGCCGCGCATTTCGTCACGGTGTCGGAAAGCTCCAAGCGCGATCTGATTGATCTGGTCGGGATTGCGCCCGAACGCATCACCAACACTTACCAATCGGTCAGCATCCCCGACAAATACCGCAACAAGCCCGAAGATCAGGTCGCGCGCGAGGTCGAGGGGCTGACCGGGTTCGATTACAAGGGCTATTTCCTGTTCTGGGGCTCGCTCGAACCCAAAAAGAACATTGGCCGCCTGATCGAAGCCTATCTGTCGTCGCAGGCTGAAACCCCGCTGGTGATCGTCGGTGCCCAGGCGTGGAAGGCGGAACAGGAGCTGAAGCTGCTCGGCGATACGGATTCGGTTTATGGCAGTCTGGAACGGCGGCGCGGCGCGCGCAAACGGATCATCCAGATGCCCTATGCGCCGTTTCCGCTGCTGGTCAGCCTGATCCGCGGAGCGAAAGCGGCGATGTTTCCATCGCTTTATGAAGGGTTCGGCCTGCCGGTGCTCGAAGCGATGCTGCTAGGCACGCCGGTGATCTGCTCGAACACATCATCACTGCCAGAAGTCGCAGGGGATGCCGCCTTGATGGTCGATCCCTATGACACGCAGGCGATCACGCAGGCGATCCGCGCGCTGGATGCCGATGCCGCGCTGCGCGATCACTATATTGCGCTGGGCCGCAGCCAAGCTGCCCGTTACAGCCCCGAAATCTATCGCGAACGCTTGAAAGCTGTCTATGATCGACACTTGTGACGTTCTGCCGCTCAGGAAGATTGCCATGCTTGTCTCCACCCAAAATCGCACCCGGTTGGCGGTGCTTGGCCGAACGGCGGCGATTACGGTGTGCCTCGGCACCCTGACCGCGTGCAACAGCCTGGGCGGCGCAGGCCCGTCGACCGGTTCGATCCGCAGCGCGCATGATGACGCGCAAAGCTATGCCAATGCGGCGATTCAAGTGCTGCCGCTTGGCACCGGTGTGGTCGCCGAACTGACCCGTTACGAACAGGCAGCGAGTTTCGCCGATCTGTTTGGCGGGGCAGAGGTATCGGCAACCGTGATCGCGCCGGGCGATCAGATTGATATCGCTATCTGGGAAGCGCCTCCGGCGGTGCTGTTCGGGGCCGCGCCAGCGGATCAACAACTGACCAGCAGTGCCGATCTCGCCAGCAATTCAACCTTGCCGCGCCAGCAGGTTGATGAAAGCGGGATGATCTCTCTTCCGTTCGTGGGCCGGATCAATGTGCTGGGCTTGCGCCCGGAACAGATCGAAGCCGTGATCGTCCAGCGGCTGCGGCGGCGCGCCAATGATCCGCAGGCGGTGGTGCGGCTGGTGCAGAACGAAACCCGCACTGCGACCATTCTGGGCGAAGTGCCGAACAGCCGTCAGATCAGCTTGTCGGCCCGCGGAGAGCGGCTGCTGGATGCCGTGGCGGTGGCGGGCGGGACGAAGCAGCCGATTGAGCAATCGACTGTGCAGCTCGCGCGCGGTGCTGCGCGGGCGGTGATGCCGCTGGAACGGGTAATCAGCGATCCACGGCAGAATGTCCGGCTGCGCCCCGGCGATGTGGTCACGGTTCAGCACCAGCCGTTCAGCTTTGTCGCGCTGGGCGCAGTGGCTCGCAACGCCGAAGTGCCGTTTGAAGGCAGCGGCATCACGCTGGCAGAGGCACTGGGCCGGGCCGGCGGGCTCAATGATCGGCGCGCCGACGTCAAGGGTGTGTTCGTGTTCCGGCTGGAAGATCGCGCGGCGCTGACTGCTTTGGCGGGGACCGATGTGCCCGTAACCGGCGATGGCAGGGTGCCGGTGGTCTATACCTTGCGCATGACCGACGCGGCGAGCCTGTTCATGATGCAGGATTTCCGGATGCGCGATGGCGACGTGCTGTATATCTCAACTGCGCCGGGGGTAGAACTGGAACGGTTTCTGACCACCATTTCCAGCACCGCATTTTCGATCGTGGCGACCGGCAACGCGATCAACCAATAGGTGGGCGATCAGGCTGCGGCTGTGCGGGGGAGTGGTTGCGGCACCCCGGCGAGGTAGTAGGGCGCCTGCGTTTCGGCGATGTGGTGCATCCGCGGATCGTCGACATCGATCCACCAGTGGCCGGTGACATCCACGGTATCGGCCAAACCGCGTTCGGCGAGGCGCTGCATCCCCTGCGACAGGCTGCCTGCCGCACCGTCGGCTATCGCCGCGGTGATCGCGGCGGCCAGATCGGGGGTGGCGATGAATGCACCGCAATCGGCCGCATCGTAATGAGCAAGCTGCTTGCCGATCAATGCAATCCGGCCATTGGCGCGGGTGCGAACCCAGGTGGCGTCTGCGGGATCGATGGTCGGGCCGGCGATGTTCCGATCAATCGCCAGTGCTGCTCCGCCCGCCCGGTCGATGTCCGCAACCAGCGTTTGCAGCAGGCCGCCGGAGAAGATGTGATCGGCCATCATCAGCAGGTAATTGCCATGGATCCGCGCCGACCCGGCCAGCACCGAATGGCCATTGGGACGCGACCAATCGGGCAATCGGCAGGCTTCGATGCTGAACCCGGTGCGATAGGCGATGCCGGGCAGGCGCGCCTCAATCTCGTCGGCGCGGTGGCCGGTGACCACCACAGCGTGTTGAATACCGGCGCTGGCAGCCTGTCTGACCGACCATTCCAGCAAGCAAACCCCCGCCACAGTGACCAGCGGCTTGGGCGCAGACAGCGCGGCCAAGCGGCTACCATATCCTGCGGCGAGAATCAGTGCATTCATGACGGACATCAACCGATCGAGAGGAGAGGGACTGGCGGCCGGGTCTTGGGATCGTATCGGGCTTGTGATTACTCCGCAGCATCAAGCCGGGGCAGAGCGCGGCTATTCAGCAATGATAATGCGGCTTCCTCTGGCATTTGTTGAGGTGGGTGTTTGCAAAAATACGCAGATTCGGCGGTCAGCGTGCCGCCTTCACCGCGATCCCGTGCGAGTTTGCAGAAGCGGATCGCATCCATCACGCAGGCGGCCGAATTGGGGCTGTCTTCAACCGACAGGCGCAGTTCCAGATCGACCGCGACCCCGCCCCATTGCGACCCTTCCAGCCGCACGAACGCGATTTTGTTGTCTTTTTGCCAGGGAACATATTCGGACGGGCCGATGCGGATATTCTCATCATCCAGCCGCTGCGCCAACGCGGCTTGCACCGCTTCGGTTTTCGATACTTTCTTATCCACCAACCGTTCGGAATCGAGCATATTCATGAAATCGGTATTGCCGCCGGTATTGAGCTGGTAGGTTCGTTCAACCGTAACCCCGCGCGCCGAAAACAGGCTGGACAGCGCACGATGGATGATGGTGGCGCCAACTTGCGCCTTGATGTCGTCTCCGACGATCGGCAGACCGCGCTGGCGAAACCGCGCTTCCCACGCTGCATCACTGGCGATGAAGACAGGAATGGCGTTGACCACGCCGACTCCGGCTTCGAGCGCACATTCGAGATAGAATTCGCTCGCCTGTTGCGATCCCACCGGGAGAAAATTCACCAGCACATCGACCCGTTCGCGGCGCAGTGCTCCGACGATGTCGGCCTTGTCCGGTTCGGGCAGGTCGGCGGGCTGGAAGCCGCGCTCGCCCGCTTTGGTCATGTGTGGGGCGATCCCATCAAGGATGCGGCCCATCATCACCTGCGCCGGGGTGGCGGGAAGGTCGGGTTCAAACACCTTGGTATTGTTGGGGCCGGCAAAGATCGCTTCGGTCAGCGGCTTGCCGACCTTGCGGCGATCCACATCAATACCAAGCACGAAATCAACATCGCCAGCCCGATAGGGGCCGATCTGGTCATGGATGAGCCCGCCACTAACGCCGGTTCGCCGATAGTAGGCCCCGCCTTGCACCAGCGAGCTGGCACAATTACCAACGCCCACGATTGCGACCCGCAAACGATTCATCCGATAGTCCTTTTGAAAGCTATTTCACCCAACACCACAATCCAACCACCTGTCAAGGCAAACGAATTTAGTTCAAAAACCCTTCACTAACCTGAATGAGCGCAGCCATATTGCGCGATGGAATGGGGCATTATTGTGAAAAACCTGGGTAAAAACCGCGCATTTCCGGGCGCTGGACGGGCGACATCAGGGACACTACTTATTTGTCTGTTACCCGGCTTAAGCGCGGCTGATGGGGGGCTGATCGCTGCGGCAAAGCGCATCAATTTCCGGATGAGCCGAAGCGGATGCGAGGGAGCTTGACAATCCGCGCAATGCCCCCCCGTCCGGCGCGGCGCATTGCGCTTGATTGCCGCTATATCGGCCCCCGACCGAGCGGTATCGCCGAGATGGTGGAGGCGTTGGCCCGGCATTTGCCGCGGCTTGCGCAGGAAGTCGAATTCACGTTCCTGCGCAACGCTTCGCGCAGCGAACCGTTGAGCACGGCTGCCAATGTCCGCGAGGTGGTGGTGCGCAGTCCTGCGAACGGCCCGGTAACGTTGCTGCACCTGCCGCTGGCGGTGAATTTGGCCGGGATTGACCTGTTTCACGCGCCCGCCAACATCCTGCCCGGCGGGTTGACAATGCCGGCAATCACTACGGTTCACGACGTGATGTGGCTGACCCATCCGGAATGGTGCAATCCCCGCCCGTGGGGCCAGATTGAGCGGCGCTTTTACCGCCGCGGCATTATCCGTGCGCTGACCCGGTCGGCGCTGGTGGCAACGGTCAGTGATGCCAGTCGCGCAGCCATCGCCGCGATTGCCCCGGCGGCGGCTGCACCCGTGATCGTGACGCGATCAGGGGTGGCCAAGGATTTCCGCCCGGTGGCGCGCGATCCTGCGCTGTTGGCCCGGATTGGGGTGCCGCCCGGTCGGCGCTACTGCCTCGTGGTTGGCCAGGCGGCACCATACAAGAATCATGAGGGCGCGTTGCGGGCGTTCGCGCTCGGCTGCGGCGGGATGGCGGAGATTGATCTCGTGCTGGTGCAGCGGCGCGCTGGCACTGGCCCGGCGCTCGATGGGGTGGTGCGCAGCCTTGGCCTTGGTGGGCGGGTGCATTTCGTCAGCACGATTGATCGCGCGGCATTGGTGCGCCTTTATTCCGGGGCGACCGCATTGCTGCACCCCTCTTTTATCGAAGGCTTCGGCAACCCGTTGGCTGAAGCGATGGCGTGCGGTTGTCCGGTAATCACCAGCAATTGTTCGGCCATGCCCGAAGTCACCGCCGGCGCGGCGTTGCTGGCTGACCCGCACGATCCGGGTGGAATCGCGGCCGCGCTGCGGCGGGTGGTGGACAACCCGGCGCTGGCTGCCGATCTGCGCCAGCGCGGGCTGGAACGCGCCGCGCAGCTCGACTGGCGGCAGTTTGCGGCTGACAATCTGGCGCTTTATCGCAAAGTGCTGGACGGCGTCGCCTGAGCGAGCACTGCGCCGAATGCGCGCCGCACCCGCCCCAGCGACACGGCCAGCACCCCGCCCAGCACCACCACTTCGAACAGGAAATACAGTGGGGGCCGCCCCGCCAGCATCGCTGCGCTAACGGCGAGCGTGCGATAATTGGCGCTGAGCAGGGTCATCGCGCCGAGCCATGCGCCGCCCTGCGCCCAGATCGCGTCGCGCACAGCTTCGCGCCGCGCCGGGTTCTGCACAGCGGCGGTGAGCGCCGGGCCGTGCGGCACGATCCACCCGGTCAGCCACAGGTAATAAGCGACGAACGGATGCCTGCGCCCGCTTGTGGTGGTCACCGGTGCTTCGCTCGCCATCCAGCCGGTGCCATAGGCGGCGAACTGATATGCCGCCGCGCGCCTTCGTAATGCGCGGCCTGTACCACCCGGCTCGCGCCCGCCGCCCACATCAGCGCCCAGCCCCACCCGCCAATTTGCGCCGCGGCGATGAAGCCCATCGTCACATACAGCGCGATGTGGCCGACATAATCGCAGATCCCGTCGACCAGCTCGCCATGCGGGGAACTGCGCCCGGTGATCCGCGCCAGATCGCCATCTGCCCCGTCGAGCACGTGCCAGCTCATGTGAAGGGCAAGGCCAACCGCGACCCCCCATGGCCAGGCCAGCTGCGCATAGGCAAACGCGGCCAGAACGATCGCCCCCGCACCCGCCACTGACACCATGTCGGGCGTGATCGGGGTCGGGGCCAGCCGCTGGGCCAGCCGCCATGATAACGGGTGATAAAGGCGGGCGTTAAGCCAGTCCTCCAGCTCTGCCGGGCGCTGCGGTCGTTGGGCCGGGTCAGGCTGGGGGACAGGTTGCGTCACGCATCACCGGGTCAGCAGCAGGGCGGAGTTGCGCTGCCTCGCGTCCCGCTTGCATAGCCGCAGCCGGTTTACGGCGCAAACCCGCGCGGTTACGAGGGCTTATGGACGCCTCTGTCAATTTCCGGTTTGCCTCGGCCCGAAATGCCAACCGCTTGGTGGCCGGTGTGCCCGCCGCGGCCCGGCTGGCGCGGGCATGGGCCGCAGCGCAGCCAGATGTGCCCTTGGTGCTGACGTTGGGGGATGCAGGCGCGCTCGACCCGCTGACGCAGGCAGAGATCGCACGGCTGGTGCCGGGAGTGCTGGCCACTTTGGGAGCTGATACAGGGCCGGGCGCGCCAATCCCGGCCGAGGTGTTGCCCGATGCGGCCGTCATCAACGCAATGCTGACGAGCGCGGTGCCGATCCCGCCGTCGCCTGCCAATCCCGATGCCGCCTTGCGGCAGGCGGCGCGCGCGATCATCCGCGCTACCGCCAAGCCGGGCGACGGAATTGTGTCGCGCCACCTCAATCGCCCGCTGTCGCAAGCCGCCTCGGCGCTGCTGCTGCGCTGGGCATGGGTGCGTCCTGGCCATGCCACGGTGCTGACGGCGGTGATCGCACTCGCCATGCTGGCGTGCTTGTTGACCGGGACAGTGGCCGGGCTGATCGCCGGGGCGGTGTTGTTCCAGCTCGCCTCGGTGGCGGACGGGATTGATGGCGAGATTGCGCGGGCCACTTTTCGGACATCGGCCAGCGGCGCGGCGTGGGATAGCGCGGTCGATGCGGCAACCAATCTCGGTTTTCTGGCGGGCGTGATCGCGAACCTGTGGCTGCGCGGCGAGAGCGGGGCGGCGTTGATCGGGCTGGCGGGACTGGGCACACTGGCGCTGGGGATGGGGCTGCTCGGCCTGCGCGCCCACGCGCGCGGGGAACCGCTCCATTTCGACGGGGCCAAGCAACTGCTCGGCACGCACGAGACGACCATCAAACGCTGGCTGCGCTATGTCACGATGCGCGATTTCTACTGCCTGTTTCTGGCGGTGATGATCGCGTTAGGGCTGGTGACGGCGGCACTGACAATCTTTACCGCTGCCGCTGCGATCTGGCTACTGACGGTCATCGTCCTGCTTGCCCGCGCGCGGACGCAATCACGATAGTGCAATATCCGGCGCATCTTCCTGCTTCATGCCGACCACATGGTAGCCGGCGTCGACATGAAGGGTTTCGCCCGTTACCCCTGATGCCAAACCGGACAGCAGATAGAGTGCCGATCCGCCGACATCATCGATCGTGACATTGCGGCGCAGCGGGGCGTTCAATTCGTTCCATTTGAGGATGTAGCGGAAATCGCCGATCCCGCTCGCCGCCAGCGTCTTGATCGGCCCGGCGCTGATCGCGTTGACGCGGATATTGCGCGGGCCAAGATCATTGGCAAGGTATTTGACGCTGGTTTCCAGCGCGGCCTTGGCCACCCCCATCACGTTGTAATGCGGCACGACCTTTTCCGCGCCGTAGTAACTCAGCGTCAGGATCGCGCCGCCGCTGTCGGGCATCATCGCGGCGGCGCGCTGGGTGATCGCCACCAGCGAATAGGCCGAAATGTTCATCGTCATCAGAAAATTGTCGAGGCTGGTATCGACATAAGCCCCGCGCAATTCGTTCTTGTCGGAAAAGCCGATCGCGTGGACCACGAAATCGAGGCTGTCCCAGCGTTTCCGCAGGGTTGCAAAGGCGGCATCGAGCGATTCCATGCTGGAAACATCGCATTCGAAGGTGAAATCGCTACCCAATTCGGCGGCCAGCGGGATCACCCGTTTGGCCAGCGCCTCGCCCTGATAGGAAAACGCCAGCTGTGCCCCGTGCTCGGCCAGTTTTTTGGCAATGCCCCAAGCCAGCGATTTGTCATTGGCGAGACCCATGATCAGGCCGCGCTTGCCCTGCATCAAGCCCTGCATCAATCCGTTCATCCTGTTACCTTCTTCCACTCCGGACGTGTCACTCCGGTTCGGCTGTTCCGAGCGGAGCGTTACAATTATCCGACTTTGCCAGCGCCGCATTCAGTTCGGCGCCGATAACAAGCCCAAGCCCGACGAGCCAGAAAAACAACAGCGTGACCATCGCCCCGGCCAGGCTGCCGTAGGTGAGGTCATAGGTAAAGAACTGCCGCAGCACCACCGGCAGCGCGGCAGCAACCCCAATCCACCACACCATCGTGAACAGCGCTCCGGGCCATTTTGGCCAATCCTTGCCGCGATATTCGCGCGGGGTGAGCGATACAAACAGCACGAACAACGACAAGCCCAGCCCCATCGCCGGCACCAGCCGGGACAGGCGCAAGGCGGAAATCAGTTCGCCCAGCTGCGGAAAGGCGGCAAGGATCACTTGCTGCGCGGCGCCAATCACCACCTGCGCAAACAGCGACAGCATCAGCACCACCATCGCACCAAGGATCAACCCGGCGGAAAACAAGCGCGACTTCCAGAACGCCTGGCCCGGCGGCGTGCCATAGGCGCGGCGCAGGATGCCACGGATCGTTTCGATCAGGCCCGACACCGTCCACAACCCGACCGCCGCGCCCAGCCACAACAACCACCCCGACCGCGCATAGATGACATCCTCGGCCACCGGGCCAATCACGCTCGCGACCGAATCCGGCAAGGCCCCTGACACGGTCGCGATCATCGCCGCAGCATTGGCGCGTCCGCCGATCAGATCGAACAGCGCCGCGCCGAGGATGAAAAACGGAAAAATCGCCAGCATCGACAGGTAGGCGAGGTTGCCTGCATGGATGAACCCATCTTCAAAGGTGCCACTGGCGACGCGGCAGATCACTGCTGTCGCCTGCTTGCAGGGGCTGGTGCTGCTCACCCGTTACCGGCCCGCGCGCCCGGCCCTAAAGGCCGAACTTTTCCCGCGGGCGGGCAATATCGACCCAGCCATCGAGCCGTTGTTCGAGTGCGGCCAGATCGGCTGGCAACTGGATTTCGAGCGTGACCAGCTGATCGCCGCGTTCATGCTTGCCATCGATCAACTTGCCGTGCTTGCGGGTCCAGCCCTTGCCTGCCAGCCGCAGCACGGTTCCACTGCTGCTGCCCGGTTTGATTGTCAGCATCACCGCCCCATCGACTGTCGGGCATTTAACCTTGGCCCCGCGCACCGCTTCATCGAGAGTGATCGGCAGATCCATGCGGATATTGTCGCCTTCGCGGTGGAAAAACGGGTGGGTGCCGACGTCGACCATCACGATCCCGTCACCCGCTCCGCCCGCTCCGGCGTGGCCTTTGTCCTTCAGCCGCATCATCGTGCCATCTTCCACCCCGGCGGGCAGTTTCAGGTTGATCGCCTTGCCATCGGCCAGCGTGATGCGCTGGTCGCGCCCGGCGGCGGCATCCACGAACGGCACGGCGAGCCGGTACTGGATGTCCGCGCCGCGGCGTGGCGGTGGGGGCGGCGGCTGGCGGCCGAAACCGCGCCGCGCGCCGCTGTTGGGCTGCGGCTGGCGTCCCCGCCCGCCGAACAGGCCTTCAAACAGGTCGCCGAGATCCACCTCATCGGAGTTGAAGCCTCCGTAGTCAGCCCCGCCCGGTGCCCCGCCACCGCCAGCACCATAGGTGCCACCGCGGGTGTAGCCAGGGCGTCCGCCCATGCCGGCGAAGGGGTTGGCAGGGTTGCCCTCGCCATCAATTTCGCCGCGATCATATTGCGCGCGCTTGGCCTTGTCGGACAACAGATCATAGGCGCGGGTGACATCGGAAAATTTCTCCGACGCGCCCGGTTTGTCCTTGTTACGATCGGGGTGCAGTTCTTTGGCGAGCTTGCGGTACGCGCTCTTGATGTCCGCTTCGGACGCGGTGCGGGCAATGCCAAGAGTGATATACGGATCGCGCATGGTGAGTTAGCTAGGTGCAACAGTCGCCATGCGCAAGCGGTGAGGCGGGGCGGCGGAAATGCAAAATTTACCAACCGCGCCTTTCCTGGCCTTGCGCGCATCACTATGTCCGGGCCGAAGCAACCGGAAAGAACCGCGATGACCACCTCCCCACCGCCCGGCCCCAGCCCGCTTGACGATGCCCAGCTGGCCGACAGCGTGCTGCCTTCGGGCATCGACCCGTTTGCATTGTTCGAGGAATGGTTTGCCGCCGCGCAGGTGGGCGAATTGAATGATCCCAATGCCATGGCGCTCGCCACCGCGACGGCGGATGCCGCGCCATCAGTGCGGATGGTGCTGCTGAAAGGCCACGGCGCGAAGCAGATCGCGGGCGGAGGCTTCACCTTTTTCACCAACGCGCACAGCCGCAAGGGGCAGCAGATCCGCGCCAATCTGCAGGCGGCGTTGCTGTTCCACTGGAAAAGCCTGCGCCGCCAGATCCGCATCGAAGGCCCGCTGATCGAGGTCAGCCCGCAAGCCGCCGACGCGTATTTCCACTCGCGCCCGTACAAAAGCCAGGTCGGCAGCGCGGCGAGCGATCAGTCGCGCCCCTTGCCTGATCGGCAGACCTATCTCGACCGGGTGCAGGAAATCTGGGCCGCGCACGAAACATCAGGCAAGGTGCCGCGCCCGCCGCACTGGACCGGGTTCACGCTCAGTCCGCGCCGGATCGAATTCTGGATTGATCGTGATAACCGGCTGCATGACCGGCGCGAATTCATCCGCACCGCGCCTGACGCGCCGTGGGCGGACACGCTGCTCTATCCTTGAGGAACGCCCCGATGCCGCAGAAAATCCCCTATTGGCACGTCGATGCCTTCAGCGCCCGGCCGTTCGGCGGCAATCAGGCGGCGGTGATGGTGCTGGATGAATGGCTGCCCGATGATGTTCTGGTCGCCATCGCTGCCGAAAACCTGTTCGCGGAAACCGCCTTTGTCGTGCGCGACACCACCGGTGCGGCGGATTGGGAGCTGCGCTGGTGCACGCCGACCTATGAAATCGCCTTGTGCGGCCACGCGACGCTGGCGAGCGGTCATGTGCTGCTTGCGCGGGACGCCCATGGGCAGGTGCCTGAGCGGATCACCTTCCGCACCCGGCAATCGGGCGTGCTGGAGGTGGCGAGGCTGGGCGATGCCTATGAACTCGCGCTGCCCGCGATTGCCACGCAGCCCGATAGCGCTGCCAATCAGGCAGAGGCAATCCGGCTGCTGGGCGCCGCGCCGCTGGAGGTGTGCCGGTCAGAGCTGGGCTATAACATCTACCTCTATGAAAACGAGGCGGCCGTGCGCGCTCTGGCGCCGGACATTCGCGGGCTGGAAAAGCTCGGCAAAGACCAGTTCATCGTCACTGCGCCGGGGAATCGCACCGACATTGTCAGCCGGGTGTTTGTCCCCGGCGGCGGGGTGGACGAGGATAGCGTCACCGGATCAGCCCATG
>Ga0100402_1005941_pt1 | contig 12277 bp, 11 predicted proteins | sample CryGeyme20150102_FD_80419 | JGI IMG/M metagenome (GOLD analysis project Ga0100402, IMG submission 80419) | Groundwater microbial communities from Crystal Geyser aquifers in Utah, USA - Crystal Geyser metaG 2015-0102 | ecosystem: Environmental > Aquatic > Deep subsurface > Groundwater | place...
AGGATATCTTGTAGTTTCATTAGAATACATGCTCGAGGATTGTTTCATGACTTAATGTCTTGAAAAAAAGGTCAAAAAGCAGTCAATGGAAAGATTTATCTTAGTCCTGATTAGTAGACTAATTTATGCTGCTCCTCAGTAAGCATAGATTTATCTTCAAACAGTTATGTTTATGAAAAATATCCAAACTGTTGATCTAATTAATGAATCTGCTACAAATAATGATGAAGAAAAACAAGCAAAGCTAAATAAAAAGATTGTTAAATTTCTTGACAAAATAGTAAGTCTATTTTTGGCAGAAGGTAAAAACCCTCAACTTCAGCTGATAAAATCCGAACTTCTGAGACTGTTAGGATATCAATATCACAGTTATTATCGAAGACTGTAGCTTAGTCAACAAAAGCTCAGTTTTAATTAAAAGTTATTTTAGTTGGAGTTAAAATATCAGGAATAATTCAATTTATGCAAGAGCTAACTCAAAAATGATCCTTCTTCTTCCCAAAACAGCAATTCATAGCTGATAGCAGTATATTAGTACCACTCTGAAAGGATCAAGATGGAAGAATTGATGGTTGAATGTGCTTTCAACAATGTTGCATATTGGTAGGAACTAGGATAGTCTGTACCTTCTTTGCCTAAGCTAAGAGACTTGGCCACTAATTATGTCCGTTATTCGAGTGAAATTCAAGTTCTTTATGAAAAAGTTAAAATGTTGCTTCCATAAAGCAGTGTGCCAATTTCTAACTACCTTTATTTTTTGCTTCAGGTCGGTATCGATGTACGTGATACCATTAGAGTGAGAGAATAGCTCAAACAAAAAATCAGTAGCAAAAGCGAAGATAATGCTATCCTGGACGGGTTCGCTTGTGATGATATTTCAATGGTGGCAGTTGACACTGCAAGCAGAAATCTTGGTACCATTGCCAACTGTAACCTTCAGACGTAAAAACTACTTGGTCACAAAAAATAGAATCTTGTGGGCAAAAATATCAATAGGGTCATGCCTAAGATATTTGCTGAATATCATAACAGCTATTTGCTCAACTACATAACAAGACAAACAGATGAGTAAAATCATGAAAATGATTAAATGTTAACAAGCACAAATGTAGGCTTCAGAAAAAAGACTGTGACTGCTCTCAGCAAAGAAGATTTTTTAGTTGATCTCTAAATCACCTATGCTCCTATCTATTAAGTTTCTGGATCACTTTTCATAGTTGGGTTTATGCACAAATCAAGTGAAGGGGGATAAGGAATCGTCATGATAGAAACACACACTGGATTAATTTTGGGTTTTGATAAACATTTTGCAACCATAATCAAAAATAAAATTAGTGGCAAACAAGTCATGAGTGAAGATTTTCGATGTGCTTCTTTTTTTCCAGAGTTGAACCTTGCTAAGCTAGAAAAAGATGGTCCTCAAGAAACCCTCTTCAACTTGGAGCATCTTTTTGAAGAAGAATCAGCAGCAGTTGCCAACTCCATAGTCACTGTAAGCATCAAACGCACAAAAATGCATGAGGGTAATAAAATAATATGTCTTTGCATCACAGAAACAGCGACCTTTATGAATATTTTGGGTCGATCTATCAACAATTTTCAACAAAACTGTAAAAGACAGTCTATTCAACTATCCATTAAAAGCATAAGATAATCTGTAAAAGTTGATAAATTGGCCTTATCAAAATCAAACATCTCTTAAGTCAGTTCCTGCCTTCATTCATAAGCGTAAAATGATTTAGCTGGCAATTTACCCTTGCTAAGAAAATTTTAAGAATACATTGAAATTAAATAAGCCAACAGATACAAGGGATACATGAAAATCTGTTATGTCATTATATTTTTGTGTTTATCTATTTATCTGGTCACTACTCTTGTGAGGAGGAACAACTTCATGACTCAAGCCAGCTCTATGTACTTCACGATTCAGAAAATGTCAGATATTCCTTATCAGCAGGCACAGATCAACCTATACAACAATCGAATCTGGTGTAGTATGACCTATCATTTTTTTTCAAACATTGATGGCTTCTTCCCACTACTAGGAAACGCAGTGGATGAACTGGCTCTGAAGTTCGGTCAAGTCATTTAATAGACTGCCAACATAGATTATCCCTTGGAGTATAATGAAAATATTGAGAGAAATTTTTCTCTTTTTAAATGGGTGAACAACACAGCTCAATACAGCAATTTAGCACTTGACTACAAATAAGCCTTAAACAATTACATATCTTGTGGAAAGATAATGCAAAATTATACATATTTTGCTTAACTGTAAGCCATAAGTAGATACATGGCTCATCAGACAGCATATTACATCACTGCCAATGGTGACAATATCATACCTTCTATAGCCATCCGAGCAGTTGAATCTTATGAGCAGTATTTTATCATTGCTTGTGAAAAATAAGTTATGGCAGCCATCTTTACAAAGTTAGGGTTGATTATTCTGACAGTCATTGTTTTTTTTGGGGTCGTTTTTCTTGGAATCATGTTGAACAAGGTTCAAAAATAAGTATTCTCTTTCCACTCTAAGATTAGGCTTTGGGACATTCATGAGCTAGCTTCCAAATGCAATGTGTATCTTGACAAAAAAGGAAAAGTTCATAAGCAAAAACGTAGATCGAGTCTTGTTAAAGCTTACACAATCAAAAGCCTTTTCAATATCATCAAGACTAATAAGGACAATCCTACTAATGAAAAGCTTGATCTATAGGAGCCAAGCATAAAGTTCAAATAGGCAAGTATCAAAAATAAATAAACTAGCATTAAACATGATGAATAAGAAAAGAAAAACCTCAAATAATCAGATCCAGACCACGAGTTGACTGAATAAGATCTGGAAAGGCTGACAAAGATAAGCATAGACTGGGAGTAAAGTCATGGTACAGCTCTTCTTGTTATATCCATAATCATCATGGCTTCTTTGCTTCTTTTGGGTATCTCTATTTACAACCAATACATGACAGCATAAAGCCTTATCAATAGATTCCAGTTCATCAAGGACCTTGGTGTTCTCAGAAAGTCACTCACTTACCTGAACTTGTTCGTATACAGATTGGTGTCTAATCATCCAGACCCTGCATACTCGGCCTTAATAAGTCCTTAAGCCCAACTATTTTATCATATCTCTGGAAGGACAACCTAATAGATTGGAAACGTCATATTCTCTGATGTATACTATACAGTAGAAACGATTCAGGCTGTTTTTGCAGCCCCAGGAGCATATACAACTAACTATTCGATGACTTAACTCCGGGGGATCTACAATAATCAGGTCAGCATATCCCTGCAGAAAGCATGTGATAAAATAGCTTACTTGGTTGAATCTACTTTTGGACGTGACTTTATTCAAGAGATCGATGACGATCGAAGCTTGGAGTATATTATCACTGTTTTTCTTTGGTTACTTACAATTCTACTCATTATGCTCTTCCATTACACCTACTTTAAACCAATATATAGTCAGAGGACGCAGACTGTCAACATGCTTAGAATTTTACCTGTTTGGGTGATTGAGAGGAGCCCTGAAGCTCACCAGATCATTGCTCAATGATATTTTAACCATATTAAGTAGCTTTAAATATTAGGATTTATGATAACAAGTGAGTATTCAAATCATTCATGCCAAACACATTTGTCCAGGATCGTTGGGGCATATCTTCAACTGTTGGCTGCAAGTTCCGGTTCCATCATATCGAGAGCACACTGACACTCCAAACCTGTCCTCGCAGTCCTCATCTTTCAGACAGTGTTTTGGGAGACATCTGCTCGCAGTTGGTCTGAACTAGCATTCGGTGTTGGGATAGTACCAGCAATCTTGATGAGATGAGCAAGGCGGAGCACACCTGTTTGGATATCCCATGCAGTACTCGCCTTCAGCACAAATATCATACGGGTTGTTTTGGTCAGCAGCCAAGGCTCCACATTTGGTGTGGTCATTGGCACAAATTCCTGCCCAAGTATTGCATATTTTTCCAGATGAGCAATCAGAATCCTGAGTGCAGGTGACGGCAAGTTCATAGCAAACTCCATTGGCGTTGCATGTTTTTCCGCTGCCGCAATCGGCATTTGAGGAACATGCCTGTTCACACCTTCCAGTATCAATCACGCATTTTTCACCAGAAGAGCAGTGGTTGTCAGAAGTGCAGGCCCAGGAGACGTTTGTGCAATAGTATAATGACCATGGTTGATCACCGATCCCCATGCAGATGGATGGTCCAACGCAGTCAAGTTAGTGGACACAACCTCTTTGTCTGCAAGTGTAGGGTGCAGTTGAGAAATCACACCACATGTTTGGGTTTTAACAGTCGGGATGGGAAGCACAAATCTTGGTACACAATCCGAGAGAATTGCATGCTTATCCAGAACCACATTAGCTGCTATCATTACAAGCAGGTTTGTGACCATTCTTCTGGAAGAAATTAGACTGAGTTAAGGCCAAGCCAAGAAGTAAGACGATGAGGATTGTTTTCATGAAAGATTATATAAAGTTAGTTGGTAATTTTTGGCACTTAAGCTCTGCCAACTTAATAACGGTATTACAAGTATGAGCCAAAATCGTCACTGACAAATAGTATAATTTATTTCTCTTCATAAAAGGCTATAGAATCACCTCAGACCTGCCTTACTTCTTGAACAAACCTCCAAAGCTTGATTGAAGGGATAACTGTCCTTTTCATGTTAAACTACATTTTAAATTCTTTTCACAGAAAGTTAGGTATGAACTGGTGTAGTTCCATAGTTCCATATGTTGAAATTGAATCTCTTTGTTGAATGGAGAAGCAACTTCTGTATTTAAATAATTGACTGATGATAAGGGCTTTGAACATATTATCTTGAAGTTTTTGATTTGTGAAGAATACACACAAAGCTTGCTATATTTCATCCTTTAATTACCTCACTAAGGTGACTGAACTCATATAACTTCAAAAGCTTTTCTTACAAACGTGTATTTTATTGTTTCCCAATGGTATTTATTAATTTTTTTTTAAGCTATCTCTCGAAAATCAAATGAAGACTGCTAGTTTAGATGATTGTTTCTTTTTTAGTGTATAAATCAAAAAAAAAGATTTAGCATATTTTCATGGCGCAATGATTAGAAATTTGTCATATTTAATATCTTTATGTTCGGAAACAATAGGAATTTCCGACCTGCCATCCGTCCTCAAAAGCAGAAATATCGATTAGGAAAGCAAGGACTTGTAAGGCAGAACTTCTAGCGATATGAGAACCCAGGTTCTAAGGCCACCCATAAATACTAACTAGGTGAACATCCTAAAAATCAGAGATGAAATAAATCTAAACAGAAGATATGCCAACCATCCTTAAATAGCTTCATCTCTTCTAAAGGGGACACATGGAGAGAGTCAATCTCGCAATCTTTATATGTTCTGTTTATCTGATCAAGAAATCAACTACCTGGGACCCAAAGGATGTAGTTACTTCGTCAAGGCCGGCTTTGATAACTTGATTCAACTTAACCTCAGTACAGCAGAGATGATACAATAGATAACAATCAAATAGGAAACGAAGGGTGCATGTATCTATCCAAGACAAAGTGGAACTAGCTTGTTGAACTGTGCCTTTGTAAATCCGTCAAGATGTAGATGAGAATGAAATAAGATAGAAAGGATGCTAGTATTTGAGTAAGGGACCTTGGACAAAGCTCTATCATCTTGAGCTGGGTACGCTTTATAATATTTTAGGAAACAACAAAATAGGATGGCAAGGACTTCAAATGTTAAGGGACAAGTTTCTCAACTGTAATATTATTTGTGACATCGCCTACCGCAACTGACCTCATTTCATTTATTTCCTCTTCAGATTGTGCATTTCCACATCGTACTTTGGTTAATTCTTTGATTGTTTTAGTAGCCAGAGGATAAGAAATTATCAGTCTATCTTTCTTTAATTATCTCAATATATCAAGTAAGAACAATAAATAAAATGGCAATGATGAAGCACTAGAAGAACCATGCTAAGTTCTAAGCCAAGTTTGAATCCATCAAGGAAGAAGGAAAATATTTCTCTGAAGAAATGTATGAGTGGGATCGAGTCAAATACTACTTCTAAAACAATGTTGACCCTTTCAATACCAACTACGATCAACTTCATCAATTACTCAAAGGCACCTTCAAACATGCCCGAAGAAGATAAAATTTCTTCACCAACATCGACCGACACCCCGACTTCACCCTCAAATGTGTCTACTCAGGAAAGATCCTCAGTGATGCTTAAGGAAACATGCTAGCCAAAGCAAACGAATAACACTCCTTCCCTCAATCCTTTCAAAAAGGTTCTAAGGCAGGAACAGGCAGAGATATGCACGCTATATTCGCTGCTGATTCTTCAGTCAATGGCAGCAGAGGAAACATTCCTTTCGGAAACAAAGGAAAGGTGGTTGAAGAAGATCAAGTGGGATGGACATACAGACAAGGAGGTCAAAGATTCTTCGAGCCAAGAATCAACAGGGGAGCCTTGGCCAGAGCTAGTCTCTACATTTTAGTGTGCTATGCTGGCTGTGCCCATCCTCAATATCTTCCGAAAGAAAGTGTTGAGTGGATGATCGAGGCCGCTCAAGAATAGGTGACTCTATGGGAGAAACACAGGAACCAAGAGCTGTACTCCTTGCAAGGTAACAGAAATCCATTCATTGATTACCCTGAGTTGGCTAAGAGAATAGATTTTTCAAAGGGGTGGCAGCAGTGATCGTAATCTTCTTTTGAACAAAAATTATTCAATTCATATGATAGTCAATTTGGCTTATATTAATTAGAATAGTTTACATAATGCAAAGAAAAAATGCACCAACCTAACAAAGCATCCCGAAGATCGTCTTTGAAGGCGAATTTATGCTCGTCAATGGTCACCAAATCTCCTACGAGCAGCAGAACCTCTCCAGAGGTAGTTTTTACATGCCTGACCTTGGCATTGATCTACCAATGGAGGCAGGTGTGAAGGAATTCGACTCGCAGTACTTCGATTTCTACCTGCTGCGGAAGCTTCTCAAAGAATTGTAGCTGATAGTGCCATAAATCGGCCTTAAGTTGCTCAGCCAAATGCCGAACCTATCAGATAAAACTTACTCTAACTTGATGCTCAGGTTGTCTCTGTCAAAAGTCAAGCAATATTTGATGGATCCTGATGCATATCTACACCTCTGGCATGTCTTCACAAGCTTTGGATACAAAAATGAAGATTCCAAAATAGAGATGAATTTGGCTACACTGTCTTTGAACTTGCTCGATTAGCCCTATAAACGCATGTTATACATGATGGAGCACATCTCTACCTCGGATGCTTTGAAATAAGTGCTCAAGGTTACAGCTAAAGACTTGATAACAGAGGTTGTCTAATCGTCTTAGTTTATTAACCTTTTGACTGAAAGAAAGCAGCAGTCAGATAAAGGAATCAGTAGATACTTCCTCAGCAATCTTATCAATGCTTTTCAAACATTGCTATGCATCACAGGAGGCCCACAATAAACTGACGATAGGTTTGATGCCAAATATTAAAGAATCCTGTCACAACTATTTCGGAAGGAATGTTTATAGCTTATTGCTGTAAACTTCTAATATCTGTTCAATTTCGATCGAAGGAACTTGATGACTGTTCTTGCCCTGATTGCTGCAGAAAAAGGAAAAGATCTCTGGCCCTAGATCATTGCTAAAAAATATCATGGAACCTCATCACCTCGTGGTAAAACTAACTCAGGCTAGCATTCGATCCCTCATAGTATTAGTGCTTCAATGTCATCCACAAGTGCAGACAAGGTTGTTCTTCCTCTCTCTGACAACACAGGAACTTTTCTCTTGATGATGATAAACAACTTTTATGAAGGAGATCACGCTAATTGGGACAATACTGTTCTCATATTGGACACCTTAGTAAGATACAGTTTCAAATAAAGTCAAACTGTTGTAATCAAGATATTCCTGGAGATATGCAGGCTATAATTTAATCGATAGATTATCAATATGGCTCTGTTATTTATCAAAAAAAATTACCAGTCCACTGGAAAACCTGATGCTGGAATTGAGGAATTTTTGCTTGAATTTGTTGGATTAATTAATGCTTACATTGGAAATGAGTATAGCAAGTATCGGCCCATGTATGATGGCAGCAATAAACTTTCTGGGAAGTTTAATCCCAAAAACTTGAATCTTTTTCTGAAGGTTTACTCTACCTTGTTTGAATATCAACAGACTCAGCTCCTGATCGATCTTGACTGTCTCTAATCCCTGGGATGGCTGATGAGTATGACTAGGAACAGAGGAGGGATCGTGGAAGGGGCCCGCTTGGTGTTTCTGAGGCAAAAAAATCTATATTTTGTTGAGCAAGCTCTTCAAAGAAATCAAAATGTCCAATTAAATTCATAGATGGATTCCAGATTTTACAAACAATTTTCTCTTTTGAATATGAGGGAAACCAAAAAGGAGAGGTTTATCAACTTCCTATAAAAAATGGAGTGAGTGATAAAATTCAAAATCATTTATCTGATTACCAAGTATATTTAAAATTATTCCATTTGATAGGCCTCAGTAACGTTTATCCAAGCTAAACTTCAGGTTTACTGTGCTTGCTCTTCAGTTGTTTGAGCTTCATGATATTTTTTTGCTCCTTTTGCTTTCTTCTACTGCCCAGGTCTATTTGAACAGACCGTGATTTTATCAATAGCTATGGACCCTATTATGTGTTTAGAGTATTCTTTTTTGACTTAGTCTAAACTTCCATTCCATTTGATTGTTGCTCTATGGTGTTATTGTTATTGGTTGTAAACTATGTTTTTACTTGCTTTTCATTTTTGCTCACTTTCTTTTAATAAAATTGTTAATCTATATTTCGATCAACTGATCCCAATGAATTTCCTCTGAAAGATTGCAACTATCCTACAGTCTTTCTTCTGTGTTGAGTTGAGTTCATCTACTTTGGCTTGCTTAATAGATGTTTTTTGTTGGTAAATTTTTATTAACTCTGAACATTTCTTACTGGCTTTAACATTTTTTGTTGATTTGACTTCAAAGCTTTCCTGACTCGACAACCTTTCTCAAATAGAAACTTTTTGTGAAGAGCAGTAAAATTCAGGTTGACTCTAACTTCACCTTCCCCATGTTGTAGTCCTTTTTTCCAATATCCTGTATAAATTTCACCATTTCTCCAGGTCATTTTTCCATATCCGTCTCTGAAATCATTTTTGAACTCTCCTTCATACTGGTTACCGTTGGGCCATTTATAAATTCCAAAGCCACAACGCTGATCATTCATATGTTATCCTTCAAAAATCTCCTCATTCGAGCCAATCCATCTGCCTTTTCCTTCTCTTAATCCTTCAACAAATTAGCCAGTATATTAGTCACCATTTTTCCACACATAGCAGCCAAAGCCATGAGGTTTGTCTTTCTTGTATTAGCCTCTGTAGATATCTCCATTGCTGAAATATTAGAAACCCTTGCCATCTCTGATGAAATGAGTCGATTTTCCTTGCCCAGACTAAAGTAGCTTCAGATCACCACAACACAAAGAACTGTTGAGAATGAGCCAGTTGCTCTAAAAATTAAGAAGGTTGGTCTGAAAAATTGAGGTGAGGGTGCTTCGAAGGAGACTGCCTGTCTTTGGAACTAGATTGTCATCCTACCAAAATGCTAAAACTATCAACTCGTATTCAAGAGCATTTCGAGATGATTGGTACTTAGTGAATTGATTCGATCGATTTCTTACCTGAAAGTACACTCCTTTGCCGTGTCTCTTGCCTCTTATGACTCCTCCTAGATAGACATCACCATTTTAATACAAAATCACAGCTTTGTTTTGAGGGAAGTGAAAATTACCTCTAAAATGACCAAAAAATAAGAGTCTCCCGTCCCATTCCATCGCCATACCTTGTTTTTAATCATGACTAAAAAATCCTTCATAAAGGTAGACGATGTCTTCTCTATCAGTCTCCGATGAAAACTCAGCATAAATGCCATATCCGTGCTTTTTTCCGTTCTAGATATATCCATAGTAAAGCGATATGAGTTGAGGTTGAATATGCTTAAGAAGATATTTGAAACTAGCCTTATGTACACTCGCTATCTTTCTTTATACTTATTAATGATTAGGGCAAAGGACCTAAGTCAAAGAAATTGGAAGGCCTATCGGATAATTTTACAACAAAAAGGCTTGAAGGTTATTTATAGGTTCTATGAAGAGAGCTTTGAGGTAGTGGACTTTTTGGAAAAAATGAGGTAGAGATACTTGAGGTGGAGTACTTGTAAAAGTCGTTTAGAAATACTGTTTGATATAGTTTGTGGGTGGAAGAGGGGTTAACTGTGCCTGTGGATATTTCTGCTCTTGAAATACTATTGATTACTTCCCTTGTAGTTGCTATGCTTATTTTTACATTCTGTTATTATAGATAGTCACATTAATCTTGTGTACCGACTGATGATATTTCTTATTGAAAAACAAAGAGATAAAAATAAATCAAGTACAAGCTTCGGCTTGACTGGTGTAGCGTTAAACTTCCTCCTGAGCTTTCTTTCTTGTCAATTCCATCTGTTTCAACCATAGGTTAGTTGTGTTGTGCATCATCATGGATGCTGTCAAGGGCCCCACTCCTCCAGGCACAGGCGTTCCTAAAGAGGCTTATCTCTTGGCAAATTCGCAAATGTCTCCACACATTTTACCAGCAGTATCACGACTGACTCCAACATCGATAGCTACCGCTCCTGGCTTTAGCTGAGTTATAAGGTTTGGTTTTCCAACTGCTGAAATAACGACATCAGCTTCTGCGGTTATTTTATTGAGACCATCAACCTTCGGATTGCAAAGGGTCACAGTTGCATTTCTATTGTGGAGCATGTGGAAAAGAGGAAGTCCTACCAGAGATCGCTTGCCAGCCACAATCACGATTTTTCCGGATAGATCGACATTATGCTCTGAGAGAATTTTCATGACTCCCAATGGAGTACAAGGCATAACTTGAGGACTAACCTGTTCAATCAGCTTTGCTCTGTTGGAGAGAGTAAGGCAATCAACATCTTTCAAGGGATTAATCATGTCTGTCAGTTACTTGCCTTACTCTTCTCGGAAGGACCTCAGAGGCAATTAGACAAGGATTCCAGAAACTTCAGGGGAATAGTTGAGTTGAGAGATGAGTCTCTCAATTTCTTCGAACCGTTATTTTCTATAGGGAAACTTAAACTATTTTATTTCAAAATGCTATAAGAGTCGTTTGTCGATCAGAGATCTGAAATGTAGCAATTATTGATGATTTTTATGTCCTCTTTCAACAAATTGATGAAGTTTGAGATTGATTCCTAAATAAGAAGCAATGGATATTTTCTTTTTTATGTATGAGAGCGAAGCAGCGTTAAAACCGACGTTGATTATATTGAGTCTTGGCGCCGAAAAATGAGGGTGTAAAGCGTAGAATTGCTTATGAGTTGAAAGCTATTTCCGAATAGCAATAGCTGTGGTGTCAAGACAGCGCTGGGCGAATTGATTTCCATTGAACCAGATTTTTCTATAGCTCATTGAGATTAAAAGATTATAAGTAGGTTTTGTAAAAGGCCAGGATTAAAGGCTTATATTAGGTGCTACTTTGCCTTTTTCAGCCTAAAGAAGTCTATTGATCTTGAGCTGACAATACAAAGGTTTTGTGAGTCCTAGAGCTCAAAGGGCTATTTCTAAGAAGAATTAGGTCCATCTATGTATTACTAAACAAAGACTGTGCATAGAGAAATTTAGAAATCAACTCAAGACTTATGACTCTAGATTCATCATCTATTGTTTGAATTTGTCTGCTAAACCATCACCAGCCTGAGTCTTGTATATCAGGAAACATCATGTGCATTTCATCATTTTTCATTCTTCCAAGAAGACAAAACAGGTAGGAAAAATAGTCTAAAAAAAGAGAGCAATATGAAAATGGATGTTTCGAATCGTCAAGCCCCACCTGAAGAGTCACTAGTTTTCATGATAATATGTGTCGTAATTCTGGAAGAACTATAACCTTTAAAGCACGTTAATTGACGATAAATAGTAGGATAAGCATCAAGATGCCAGTCAAATCAAGTATGGGATGAATCTGTATTTTACTCTATTCATATACTCCCGATAAAATTTCTCCAAAACGCACAACCTTCTCTCCTCCATGATGACTCCTATCAGCACGAATGAAAAATTTATTAAAGTCCATATCAATCTCTCAACAGTGTAGGTGCCATTTCCAAACACTATCAGGAGTAAAACTGCCGACTGCATTGGGTGTCTTACAGTACCATAAACTCCC
>Ga0100402_1005948_pt1 | contig 12269 bp, 9 predicted proteins | sample CryGeyme20150102_FD_80419 | JGI IMG/M metagenome (GOLD analysis project Ga0100402, IMG submission 80419) | Groundwater microbial communities from Crystal Geyser aquifers in Utah, USA - Crystal Geyser metaG 2015-0102 | ecosystem: Environmental > Aquatic > Deep subsurface > Groundwater | place...
ATGTTATTGAATAAAATTCTGTGAATATGATTCCCAAACTTGTTTAACCTCTCAATAAAACACAATCTGATGCTGTCATCAGCCTGCAACTTCCTATGATCAAAGGAGATTACTACATCGCTCTGACGAGTGAGGCTGATGTGTCAATAAATGCAATAATGGTCCAATAGGCCCTGATTCATCTTCAACCCAAAAAAAACGTGCTTTTGAATCGACCTCAGACCTTCGAAATGTTTTCTCCTCAAAAATCTGTCCTTATTGAAATATTTGCCTGCTCGGGTGATCTTTCTGTCAAAGCTGTGGACCAGTACAAGTAATTGCATGGCTATTCAAACTCATCATCTGTTGGAGATGTAGTATTATAGCAGAGCAACATGGGTGGTCACTATGTTGTCAGTGCTGAAGATGTATCTGGATAATATTTTGTGAGAGTCGATAACAAGGCAATCGATTAACAATTTTAATATTTGCTCTACTACTATTACTATGAACAATCATAAATACAGCCCTACAAGATGGTAGACCTGAGATCACCAGATATATCATATTCCCTTGAATAATAAGGCATCAATTTCTCAATTGAACCCATTTAGACCAAGTTAGAGAGTGACAGTATTGTCAAAAGTATCAGAATAGACTATCAATTTTATGTCAGTGCAACTAAAGACAGTGTTAGAAGATATGCCAACTGCCGATCATCCAATGTTCTCATCCAGCAACCTACCATCAAGAAACCTACTCAAGTTGAATTCCTTCTTAAGGTATATATTTTTTTTATGTAGAATGATGATATTCATGATTTAGGTGAGGTGTATTTCGTGGGAGCTGAAGCTATTGTTAGCCTTACTTTGAAGGATTATTCCAAAAGAGTGTACTATCCATCTGAACTCAACCTTATCTACTCGGTTGTCGAGATCACTAACTCCAAAATGCCACCTTCTATTGCAGCCGATAGCAACTATTCTGCCGAGACAGTGATACTATTCATGTTGTTGCCGTTCTGTCTAGCAGGCCTGGCCCTTTACTTCGCTTTAAGATTTTGCATAAGGAAATACAGAGGAATGGTACCTGATGATTTTGTGGAATAGAGACCGGGAGCTGAATCAGAGCAGGCAGTAAACAAAGGGGATTCAAATCAAGTGTGATTTAGATAACATAACTTTTAATTACTATGTATTTAGTATGCTATTTATGAATTTGATTGGGCATAATATTACCAGTAATATTGTGCTCTGGATATAATGACTGATGATTTAGGATTATTAATATTACTCTTTTCATTGCAATATGGGATCCAACTGTTTCAAATAAAATACCAGCCCTTTTGAACATCTATCAACGGCTGTTGACAGAAATGATCGAGAGGCTGCCACACTTCTCAGAACCAACCGTTCAGAGTCATAAACGGGAGACTATCAACCTGAAACTCCTAAGATAAAATATGGACATGAGCTCAAACAAAAGAAGATGGACATGGTTCAGAAGGAGAAAAACATTATCAGTCAAAAATAACTAGCGGCTGAGGCACTACAAACTCAATTGGCTAACTTAGAGGCAGCAGGAAGCACAGATGAGGTTAAGGGGTTAAAGCTAAGGAGACAGTTAAAAGTACAAAAAGAGCTGATTTTGCAGCACAAGAAGAACATTGAAAAAATTCAGAGAAGTTGAACCCTAATTGATATTCTATTCTAACCTATTTGCGGTCTATACTCCTTTACTGGTATGCCATAAAATATAAGAAAATATCAAAGAGTTACTGTTATCACAATTTGTACTTACTTTGAAGCATTTAAATTGATAAACACTTCTGGATCCTACTTGATGAGTTTGAATGTTTTTTACTTTCACTTAAAGCAAATCGATCAGAGGTGTCGGCAGAAAAAGGAGTGATTTTCTTGGATCTGTTTATTGGCTTATTCTTGTTATTTGATGCCTGATGAGATATGATTGATCTCATATCACACTAGAGTTGTTTCAGGCCGGTTTTTTCAGAAATTATGTCTCGCATTTTGCTGACAAAGACCATTTATTGTTTTCCTTGGTCAATGTATGATCTTATTTCTGACATGAGGTAGGCGTTGTGGCGGGTCAGCTACTTCTTCGATATTTATAACTATTTGACTTTGGCTTATAGTTGGGGCAGGACAGAATTCTTTATGGCCTCAAGTTATAGCTTCCACTTTTACTTTTCGGATCTGCATTTGGATAGCTATTCGAATAATTCCATGTTGTTCTTTTGGAAAAACTCAATCTACTTGCCAACTTTCTGGCAATGGCATTCGCTGCATCTAGAACTGTTGACTTTTCTAGAACTTTCCTGATGTTCGCTTCTTCTTCTACTTTTCATCCTCGATATATCTTTTTTTAAAGAGCTCAACTACTCGGTCAGTTCTCCGATGACTCTATTCTTCTTATCAATGATTTTTTTGAGCCTTTTTGAATCTTTCTCGTCCTAGATGGCTGATGGCTGTTGCTACAAACCTTCCTATTTTTTGCTGAATCGAAGGATGGTGGTGTCTTCATTCAACTGCTAGTTGTTTTTTCTTGTTTATCGATACTACTTGTCGCTGTAGGGTGTGATGTAGAAATCGAAAAGTTAACCTTAATCTTCCTCAGGAATGGTATTGTGTTTGGACTAGCTTGCCAAGAGAAGCTACTAAAGAGGGGATTACTGCGTCCATCCTTTTGATGGCGGGCTGGGCGGATAATAACAGTTTTTATTGGATCTTTTGTCTCGGCTCATGGTTGATGATTTAATATTAAGATTATTTTATGTCAAAAAGTTCATTAATTTACTTTAAGAAGCTCAAATACATAAAGAAATTTTAAGAAACTTTCATTAGAAGAGGAACCACCTATTCCAGAACGGCAAAGGATAAATAAATATTTTATATTGTCAAACGATTATGTCGAGACATAGTAATCAGGGACCACTGTTAGCTCTTCCAAACTCAAATAGCAAGACATCTCTCTATTCCAACCACACTGATCAATCTGATTAACTCCTGCCAGCACCAATAAAAGAACACCATCAATCCCCCAAACAATAATAAACTCACAAAAATGCTCCAATCATCGTATCCCATCAAAAATCACCAAAAGCAAAAGAAAAAACAATAGTTGATGTACCATCCAAACAGTAAAAAAATGCTCAGAGGTTACCTGAAGTTAAACATCATAGAGCAAAACTTGAGCAAAGTCGACCGAGGATAGCCAGTCATAGCTTCGCCAATGATGCAGCTGAAAGGTATGCTCTATTTAATGAAAAAATGAACGGACCCGAAGCAATATAAGACAGCATAATTCGACATAATTTATTCTCTGTCAATCAATCTAGAAAGGAGAGAGTGCTTCAGAGGTACGGCCATAGTCAGGCTCGTGATGAGGAAAGGCAAGGTAGGACCATCATGAACAGTAGTCAAGGTAGTAAATGGTTAAAAACTAATTCATTTTCTGTCCCTCCTCCCTAAAACAAGAGTTTCAAATATTTGATCAGACATTATCACAAGCACAACTCGATCATGGTGGATGCTCTTCATAAATTTTGGCAATTATATGAAAATGCTGAGCAATATCTAAATGAGAATTCATATAACTTATCTCTTCATGATCCTTTGGAGGTAGTCAAGATAAAGATGGAGAGCTATCTGGAAAGACAGATCAATTTATAAAATGTTCAAGCCGAAAAGCCATCACCTGACTGGAACCAAGAACAGTATATAAATTATTATGGAAATTATCGAAGAATATTAATGGACAATGCGCAAGAACAAGCACATCATAAACCTTTCACTTTGAAAAAATATAAAAATTGTGTGTTCTTTGGGCATATCGATAATGGCAAAAAATAAAGAGGAATTTTGCACTATTTCAATGGAAAATGTTATTAGGGCACTTTCAAAGATGATCAAAAAGATTATGGTCTTTAAATAGATGAATAAGAGTTGTATCTTGGTCATTTCAAGAAAGGTCTTCGAGGAGGTTAAGGAATTCTTAAAACATCAGAGGTGTTAAGTGTGGGAACATTTACAAATGGATAGTTTTCTCTTGTAGGGGTTCCAAAGTAGGGCAATGAAACATCAAGATTATTCGATAAAAAATCAAAGGACAAAAATGGTGGATCTGAGAATAAAAAAGGGTTCGAGATTAGTCATTCCTCTTTGGCTGTTTTTGACCGAGGTAGTGCAGTAGTTAAAAATGTAGCAGGCGATATTTTCATAGGAACTCTCAATTAAGAAGGAGAGAAGCAAGGATAAGGGTTATAGATATTTGCCAACGGAGACATTTACATTGGCAAATATGAATCAGGAGGACCTGAAGGATATGGATAATACTATTGGTAAAATGGATCTAATTACAGAGGTCAGTTCTTGTCAGGAATGAGACATGGGCGAGGTATTTGGCATATGATAAATGGCGACTCCTATGAAGGTGAATACATGAATGATAAGAAAAATGGGAAGGGAATCTATATATGGAAAAATGGATCCAAATATTAAGGAAATTTTGAAAATGACTATCGACATGGATATGGATAAATGCGTTGGCAGGATGGGAGAACTTATAAAGGAAAATGGCTCAACGGGATTGAAAAAAATATGTTGATAAGTCTGTAAAAACCACCAGTCAAAAATACAAAGGTCAACAAGACAACTCAAAACTATCGACCAGCTTATCGGACACTTCAACATGACAATAACAAAAAACGAATTCCTCTTGACAAACTCAAGTCAATCTACAATCCATCCTATCAGTGATAATATCAGCATTTATACAAAAAATAATTAATCATCTATCTCAAGCTCTGACAATTGCTGATAAACTTGACTTATGCTCAGCAATTTCGTCGTTGTAGGCCTTGATCTCTTTCTTTAACTTTACCACCTTTACTGAATCATAGACTGGAGCTTTCTAGAGGTCCTAAAGTTATCTCTGAAGTTTTTGAGCCGTTTGACTCTTTGCCTCAAGAGTATTCTTGTCTTCTTGACGTTCTGCAATGTCCCTGAACCTCCGTTTTATCTGATGTTAATAACTGTAAAGATGAGTACAAGGCTGATTCTTTTGCCCCGAGAAATCAGAGTCAGTTTGTTCTGCACTCAGCAACTTCCGATTTTGCAGAGAAGAACCCGTTTAATATGTTCTGATGGCAGTGATGTTGGAGTGTTGGAGTTCAGGCGATAACGATTATTTGTCTTTAGGTGGTTTTGTGGCTGATAGACAACTATTTCCCATTCCTACTGTAAAAAACAACCGGTAAAATTAATACAGTTATCTTTACAAGTCAAGCAAGTAGCATAAATATTATGCCACCAATTAAATACTCCAAAACAACTAATAAGGCTCTTTCTGAGGTTAATCATACCTGTCATGATATATTGAGCACAAATAATAGCAAAAACGGTAGATGATAAATCCAACCAGTCTGCAGCTAGCATATAAATCACAATAAGATGGTTAAATGACTTTTTTTAAGTCGAGCATGAATTATTATGCTCTTATTAGATATACTATCGATGTAGAAAGTGTTCATATCAATTATATCATATGGGAAATTAGTGTTGCCAAAAAAGACCTCCACATTAATCACAGTTACAAATGCAACTGACTACACAACAACTATTGACTATCTAGGCTCCTAATCCTGAAGAACACTGCAATAGTCAAAGAACCACCAAAACAGAACCAAAGGAACATAAGCAATTGGCTCAAGGGACCATCAAGGAGCAAACTAAGCTTACTGTCAAGACCACCAATCCATCAAAACAAGACAGTGAGAACAGATCATCAGAACTTCCCACCGATAGATATAAGGAGCCATATTCTCCAAATATCTTCATCTATAAAAACCAGCTGAAAGAGCAGCAGCAGAACATGATAAGAATGAAGCAGAAGATGATCAACCAGAAGGAAAAGACTGCCTGCCAGTTGAAGAAGGAGGTCTAAAGCATGGAGTCATCTGGAAACTACGACTAAATGGAGATGAACAAACTCAGGTCTCAACTGTAATTGTATAGATGCTCTATCTAAGAGCATAAGAGTCAAATCCAGTTCATGAATAATAAGAAAAAACAATCGATTGAGTGACTTGATATGCCTAAACTTATTACTAACGGTCATTTACTATCAAACACGACTTTTTATTGCAGGGATGATCGATTTGACAGAGTCCAGTGTGAATGTATATCGGTAGAGAATAGATATAAAGTAACAGAAATTTTAAATTCTATTTAGTAGGCTCTCAAAAGGACTGATTATAACATTTTACCGTTCTTGAATGGGCTTGGGTTGTTTCAAAGAGCATTCACAGTAGCAGGTCAATCAACGCCGAGTAGGATGGTCGACCTATCGAGCCTAATATTAGCGACCTCTTCCGACTTCTAACTAGCCAGATTATGAAAACTCACAATTTCAGAATAAAAAGGGGAAAAACAAGCTGAAGGAAGCTTAGAAATATACATTCAAACCCACTGAGTCAAAGTTAGTCGATTAAAGAGAACTTTCAAATTAAAAAAATACGGACCCCCATCAATCTAATCTGAAAAAGCTGAGCGATAATCCCAATAATCCTCGAGCTAGTAATGGCAATTTTAGTTTATTTCCTATTGTTGACTCCGACAAAGAGAAACAAAAACAGACAAATCTTCAACAATCAGATAGGATCATGACTTCAGAGCTGCATAAAGTCAATGAAGGTAAAACAAAACCTACAAAATAAGACTCCCCTCATAATAATTAAAACATCAATAAGAAAACGACTCCAATCTCTTGTGAGCCAAAGGGATAACTTAATGGCAAAAACCACAAGCAATCTAATTAAACTACATCAGGTTAAGATTACGAAAGATAGAATTATCTGGCTATGCATAAAAATAGCTCCAATTTCCATAAAAGTGATCAGTATGTGATTTTGATCCATCCATCTAACCCTCAGAAGAATGTTGTCAATGGTGCTGTCATAGAGTAGAAAAGTAAAAGTTCAATGTAGGGCAACAATAAAAAAGGACTCAGTTAGTACATCATAACCCAAGAGGACTAGGACAAGCTGAAAATTATTTCCAATAACAACAAAAAAGGTTCCAATCAAAGCAACAGCTCAAATTGGTCTAAGACGAAGTTGACAAACAAATAAGTACAACCTGCTAAGGGGAAAGTCTTCAAAAGTGCACTAAATCGCAGAGATGGCAAATAAAATCCCTAATCGATTGGAGACAAAAGAGTCAAGCAGACTGTAATTATTTGATTACTTCACATTATAACTATTTGTAAGTGTTCACTTTCAGACTAACTTTTAATCATCTTGATGGTTGTTCTTTGGCATGATATACTTTGGAAATTTGTTCATGATTGACAGGAAGAGGTATTCCGTATTACTTGTATAGATACTCCAGCTCAACGACTGCTTTGAGCCATTAATTCCAGCTCTCGGTCGCCTTTCCAAGGAGCTCTTAATCTCTCAGTTTTTCAAGCTGTTCGTATGTGGAGGGAACGATATTTTATTGGCTCATAATTATTATACAAGGCCAACACCAAAAAACAAAATTAATATTTTTGTAAATAAGCACAAGGAAGGTGTCGATATAAGTTATAACATGCAACATTGCATATGGATTTATTCATTTCTATATAAATAACACTATAACAGCATCATCTTATGTTCGTTTTGCAAAATGATAAAATAGGAGGAAAAGAACAGCCATTAGCCAACATCCAAGAGGACTTCCAAAGCCATTAAGATTGTGGAAAAATTCGAGGAGGAGATCTAAGCATGCGAAAGACTTATCCTCAACAAGGACGTCGTCAGTGCAATCGACAAGCTCAAAGCCATCATTCTCAATTACAAGAACCTGGGTGTCTATTAGTTTAAAGGAGTAGGCAATCTCTAAAACTGGAATGGTCAATTCACAAAAGGTCCTCTTCAGTGGTTACCAAAAGCCAAATAAAATGAATGGATCGAGGGTAATCCTTTCGATTTACTCAATGTCTGCTTTGCGATACAGCAATTCACCAAAAAGGAATGCACGGAACATATAATCAGCTACTATGATCAATTGATGGACAGCTTATCAAGGAGGGAGTAAATTCTCATGGGCCTGGCCAACATATACTACAATAATGAACAATACAAAGATGCAGAGACAGTATATCTTGAAATTTTATCGGGCCATTGTCAGTGCCCCAAAATATATGAGTATATGGCTTGGATATGCTATCGCTTCAAGAGAAAAGATAAAGCATTCTAATATTGCTCAAAATATCTCAATCATGATGCTCTGAGTCCTGGAATGAGGCTTCTAAAGATACTGACTCATGAAAAAAAGACCGAGGATAAAATCAAATAACTTGAGATTCTATTAGCTTGCAATCCTGAATACTATAGGTTGTATGTCTAGCTGGGGAAATTACAAAAGGATCCTACTGTGTAAATCAACTACTACTAACAAGCTCGTCGTTTTGGATACAAATAAAGTGAAATTGAATGTTTGAAAGCCATGGCACACTTATCAAAAGGAGAAGGAAGCTCTGCATAAGCACATCTGCAAAAAGCATAGAAGTTCGAGAAGAGTTCTATGTATTTCAAAGCACTTGCCAAAAGATAGTCCAACAACGACGAACATGAAAATGCTGTCAGATATCTTGAAGAAGCAGCCAGCCTTTTTCCCTATGACTTCGGGCTGTATGAAAGACTTGGATAGATCAATTTCAACATAGTGAAAGATTTCCCTGAAGCTGTAAAATACTTCACAAAGTATATCAACCTCAATCCTTACAATAGCAAAATTTACAGCTACATGGGAAGAGCATTCGCCTCCAACAATGAAATGTTCAGAGCTAAGGAATACTACAATAAAGCATTGGAGTTGAATCCCAAGTAAATTACTGCCCTGAAATATCAGGCGGAGCACGCGTTTAATGAAAGAAAGTATATCAAAGCATTGTAGTTGTATACAAGAGGTAACCATACTCATCCTCATGATATTGAGCTATGCGAAGGGGTATTCAAATGTTACGAAAATTTGAGATGCTATGATGAAGCTGAGGAGTGGGCACTGAAATGCCAAAAAGATGAAAAAGTATCAATCAAGAAAAGATTTCTCAAATTGCTTGGTGATATCAGATTCGGAGAAGGAAATCTTGTTGAGGGAATCAGGTATTATGTTTTGTATGAAAATGCTCGAGAGAGTTTGGATGTCAGCTGGATCAAGAAGAAACTTGGAACTGACAATGTCATTTCAATGAGAGTTGTACTCAAGTAGGCTGGAAAAAAGATTGTTCAGGATGAAGATCATCAATATGCAATTATTTTGATGGCTGAGCTGTTCTTCCTCTTCAAGGTGTACATTGAGAGCAATATCTGGTATGAGAAGGCTGTTGATTTTCACCGTCGCAGAATGCTGAAGGAGGACATTGTGAACTACCTGATCAACAAGAAAGTGATCATCAAGGCTGAGGCCAAAGAAGAGGGGAAATGATTCGATATCCATAAATCCAACAGTATTGAACTTGCCACAAACATATCCTATGAAAATATTTTTATTTAATCCATTACAAAGGAGTAGATAAATTTTAGGTCACTGGGGAGTTTAAGGATAATAGTTTCGGTTATACTATTGTAGCTTATATCCAAATCGAGTTTCTAAGCGATACTAATTAGATAAATAGATGTAGGATTTTGAATTGCTACTCTAAAGCAAACAGCTCTAGACCTCACCATGTGGGTGCTATACTCGTCCACAACATCACTAAAGTCGTACATAAAAACAAAAACTCGTGCTTGTGCCTTTAACCTCATCTGAAATTACAGTTGAAATTGTAAACTCTTTGGCTAATGTAACACTGGTCCAGCACTATAAAAACCCGACAAATCAATATCTCTAAATGGAGTATGCATTTCCCTCAGATACTAAGAACTGTTTTTACAAATTCATCGCTGACTATGGTAACATCACAATTGAAGGAGTTGTCAAGGACAAGGAATAAGCAGAAAAATAATATCAATATAACCTGTCCTGCAGCAAGGATAAAATAAAACTTGAAGAGGAAATTTCTCAATAAATTAACGATAGCTTTATGCTGAATTTGGGTCGAGTGCCTCCTCAGCAACACATAAGGGTTCAAGTGGCTTTTTTACAGGAATTGTCTCTTAGTGGAAACAAACTGTATCAACTTCATCTAAGCAAAAATATATTTCCCAGATATATGGACTATGTATCGGTCGATCAATTGAATCAGGGTTTTAGAAACATAGCCAGTAAAGAAAAGAATGAGTTTTACTGGAATTTTTCGGTCAGCTTAAAGAATAGTCACCGTCTCAACTTTTGGGATTCAAGTACGCATGTTATGAAGCTAATTGATGAAAATATCTCAGGAACAGAATCTACTTTTACACTAAAGGAGGCCAGTATCATCAATAAAGATTTTATTTTCAGTTTTTCTACTGAAAATGTAGCTGAGCCAACATATTTGCTTGGTCACAGCCACCACCTTTCCTCAGCAATGATATCATTTGTACCCGAATTAGAAAACAAGAAAAACGCTGAAACAATATATCAAAAAATCTCAGAGCATAAATAAATTTTATGTGATCTGGACACAATCAAAGGATAATACATTTTTCTTCTGGACAGAAGTTGTTCAATGTCAGGAAGGCGGATAAAGCATGCAAAAGAAGCAGTAACTCTCTTCCTTAAGAGTCTACCGACACAAAGCTATTTTAATGTGATTAGCTTTGGATCAGAAATCAACAAAATGTTTCCTCAGAGTGTTGGTTATACTGATGACAATATTAGTTAGGCCATTCAGAAAATCAGAAAGATGGAGGCTGATTTAGGAGGGACATATATCTATAACATCTTTTAGGAACTGTTGACTCAGAAAAAGATATAAGGATATCCTCGGCAGCTTTTTCTTTTGACCGATGGTGCTGTGCCCAACACTGCCCAAGTCATCAAATTGGTGAGTAGAAATACTCAATACTCAAGAGTTCACACAATCGGTTTTGGAAATGAATGTTCTAGAGAGTTGATTCTTGGATGTGCAAAAAAAGGCCGAGGATACTATGTTTTCATAGCTGATGGAGAAAACCCATGTTAAAAAATAATTCAACTTCTGAGAAAATCAATTACACCTGTCATCACTGATCTCAGGCTAAATTATGATAAATCTCAAGTTAAGAGTATTCAACCCAATCCTGAGAATATGCCATTCATATACAAGAACTAAGTTGTCAATTTTTATGTAATTTTCAATGAAAAAATTATCACTTCTACTCCCTTCAGCATCACCTATCAGCATCCTTTAGATGGAGTCAAGTGCAAGCATGAAGTAGTGCTCAACCCTCATGTTAAGCCAATTTCCTTTGTTGACAAAATGGTCCATTTCAAGAGGATCAAAGCTCTATAGAAGACCATCTACAACAAAGGACCTCTATCCAACTTTTTATACAGTACTGAATAAATCAGTAAAAAGGCTGAAGTTGTCAGAGAATCAGTCGAAAATCAAATCCTTTCCTACTTTACAGCTTTTGTTTGCTTATAAACTAATAAAGAAGACAATAAAGGCAGAGCAAAGGGAGATATCCGCTTAAAAGTCGAAAACGCATTATTAGTCAGAAGATCAAGTGCAATGGCTCCTCCAGTTATTGACAAAAGCGAACGATAATTTCTTGAAGGGACCTCCTCAACCCAGCCATTAGTTAATTCAGGATCACGCCCTAGAGTTATGTCCATTAGAACCATGCCAGATCTATAAACAAAATTGAAACAATCAAATAATGAAGACAATTTTGGAGATTTTTTGTACAGAACTGCAGGATAAAAATAATCTGAGGAAAAAATAAAAAAAGAGCTTCTTACTTCAGTTGATAGACAAATCAACTAGGATGACTCTGAAGATGAAGATTTTATTTTTGCTGATGATAACTAAGGAGAATAAAAAGTCGAATGTGACCTTGTTAATTCAATTTAGTTTGGTTGTGAAGAACTGAGGAAGAGTGATAATGAATAGCAGTGGGGTTCGAACTCAGGATAGCTTAAAGATGAAGTGATGGAAATTATAACTCTTCAGTCTATTGAAGGTTATTGGAAAGATAGTTGGATACTCAGAAAGATATACGAAAAGGATATTGAAGATGAAGTTACCAAGGATCCGAAATTATTGGTGACTTTGACCTTTTTGGTGGTAAAATGGCTTGAGAAACACTGTTCATCAAGGCAATATGGACTGATTATCAAGAAAGGATTGAACTATCTGAGGAGACAGGCATAAAATTG
>Ga0100402_1005954_pt1 | contig 12262 bp, 9 predicted proteins | sample CryGeyme20150102_FD_80419 | JGI IMG/M metagenome (GOLD analysis project Ga0100402, IMG submission 80419) | Groundwater microbial communities from Crystal Geyser aquifers in Utah, USA - Crystal Geyser metaG 2015-0102 | ecosystem: Environmental > Aquatic > Deep subsurface > Groundwater | place...
AGTTCAGTTCAGTTCAGTTCAGTTCAGTTCAGTTCAGTTCAGTTCAGTTCAGTTCAGTTCAGTTCAGTTCAGTTCAGTTCAGTTCAGTTCAGTTCAGTCCAATTCAATCCAGTCCAGTCCAGTTCAGTCCAGTCCAGTTGAGCATCTAGGACTTGTAGGTTCACCGGAATAATCCTATTTTATATTTATTTTTACGCACCTCTACGTACTCTACGTCAGAGAGTTCACACATGCGAAACCACCATCGCATTGAAACCATACAGAATATTTGATCGTTTTTAATTTGTCTTTCTGGCAACCCCTCGCTTCATCCTCACTTTCATTTCTTCAATAACATACACACTTACAAAAAGAGAAAACATGCAGTTCTCAGCATTACCCTTTGTTCGACGTTCGGTTGTTTTTCCTTGTCCGCGTCACAAGGACGAACAACATAATAATATTGGTTCCCTCGTGGATTTTACTCTCATGACGGTACATGAACTAGACGATACGATTCCCTTGTCCATTCATGTTCCTACCTCGAGCCACGACGTGTCTGTTCTCGTCGAAAAGGACAAATCGTCGGCAAAGTCGTTGGAATATGAACGCAAACATATTTACTATCTTCAAAAAGAAGCGCTGCGGGGAAATGGCGGTCGTTTTGTTGCCACCGCCGCCACCAACGCCGCCGCCGCTGCAGAGCAACCCAATACGACAATGACGACGAGATCGTCGAAAGAATTCGACGGGTTTGGCAAACACAAACGCAGTACTACCTTAGAGACCTTGGGAACAAACTACTCGGCTGGTCATGATTACTCAGACGGCTCTGGGTTTGTACGTGTCGTGACTCGTTCCGACAGCACTGACGATGACATGGAGTACAAAGCACGACAAGATCAATACAACAAGAGCAACAAGAGCGTTGTCTTTGCCAAGAAAGTTCGACGTCGTTGGAATGCCCGTTTGTCGAATGACCTCTACTACCCCCAACAGAATAGCTTTGCCACAACGAAAAATCCCGACCGTAACGCAAGAATGCGAGATGAAGAGTTACGAGTCCTGTTCGTCAACCAGGTATCTAAATACCTTCAAACCAAACAGGAACAAATTCCAAAGCATCAGCGAAAATTTTCTTGGTACTACTAGTGCATTTCGTAGTCGAATAATCAAAACAGACTAACATAAATAATCCAAACTGAGTAGAAACACACGTATGTACCATACTATTTCACTGTATAGTCACGCTGCCGCCAGCGGATCCGCGAGACTATCAAATTTATACAGCCATCCATCCAAAGTTTGGTGTGTGTTACCTGGTAGTGTGTCTTGTCCAACAATCCTTCTGAGAACTGTCATCTACAAGGGAGGAATACTGTGGAGGCCAACAATGCCAGCAGGCAGGCGACGCAGATACGCAGCTGCTACCTGGTATTCTAGTTCCTAAGATTACCAGGGTAAAAAACTAAAATACTTGCTGCCTTCAAAAAAGAAGGCAGTAACACTAGCATCTCACATTCACTAGATGATGAAATCAGTACCAGTAGTAGTCTAATTCTTGTACCAGGTACGTGGTAACATGGTACAGTTTGGTGATACCACTCAGCACTGTTAAGTGGTACGGGATAGTACTCTACCTGGTACGTGGTACAAGCTACCTTCTTATCCAATGTCCCGTAGGTTTCCGAACTTGAAAATGCGGGGACTGTCTTCATTGTAATCGCAACTTGTAAAAGAACATTGAGTGAGGAAGATACCAGGTACCAGCTATACCAGGTACTACTACCATACTAGATAACTGGTACCAGGTAACGGGTACAGTACCACTACGTACCATGCTGGTACGGTACCAGGTACCTAGTAGGAATGTTGCACTTTAGAAAAAGTTTAATTCCTTTGTTTCGGTCAATAAATTGACTACCGAAAGCACGGAAAGTGATACTGGAGTACTGTACATAGGAGTATGCTGATATAGGGTCATTCGTTCCGGCGACAAATGCCTCTTCCTTCCAGAACTTTCACCTTTCACCCGACCTCCTCCGCAATTTTTTTCGGGATTTGCAATGCTTGAAAAATGCAATAACTATCTGTTATCTGTTATCATTTATCATCATAAACCTTACCTGCTACGGAGTATGAACTATTTCAACGAAGATGAGTTTCCATCGGCCGGCTTTGAACTCTCTCTGCCCACCAGTTCCTCTTCCGTATCTCTGCTCAGCATGAATCCTGCCTCCAGTGCTTCTGCTTCTGACTTCAGTACTCTTTCAAACACAGACATATCTGAGATTACATTAGACTCGATGCGACTGAAGGGCGATCCGCAGGAACACCAAGTCCAAAATCGACGCCTCATCAGCAGAGCTCGGCACAATGGCAAGAAGAACAGCAGCAAACATTATACAGATCCCTTTCAGCAGCTGCCAGTTGGCAAAAATGCGCGCTGGAAAGGCTGCACGAGAGAAAATTCTGCTACCATCTATCCTCTCGTCCGTCCCATTCGTAAGAAAAGCAATCCCGACCTGCTATTTGAACAGCAGCAGCAGGGTCCTTGTTCGCTGCCGAGGCGCAAGGCCAGCAATCCCAGCTTTATGGGGTTGTCTATTCCTGTTCGCAAGTCCAGTTGTTCTAATCTGCAACAGCAGACTGCAGACAATAAGAAAAATGCTTTGTTGGGAGAGTATTTGTGTAACAGCAGTCACAACAGTACCTTTGCTACGCGCGCGACGGCAGCTACCAGTGTTTCGACTAGAGGATATGCATATGCATTGTCTACCGAAGGAAAACATGGTTCTGCTACTTCGACCAAGAGCTTGGCACTCGACTTGTCGTCGTCGGCTACTACCGCTGCTTCTACAACTACTTGTCTTTCTACACACAGCTTTCTCAATGCAGTACCCATGCTCATTCCTGCCTTTGGACCGCTTCGTTCCCGGGTGATGATACGTGATTTGAATCAAAATACCAAAGCAGCAACAGCAGCACCGCCACTACCACCCCCTCTGACTCGCTTTAAACAAATCCAATGAGAAGACAGTGCATCACTGGCCATGTCCGGTCGCAAAGGACCTCAAAGGAGCATTGCCTTCTATGACGAAACGCGCGGTAGCAGTTCACAGTAACATTTTGTCTAAACAAATAAATAATCAAGTCACTTCCAACAACAATGACGATTGTATACATTAATAGAAATCATAACTTCTATAAACAGTTATACCTTTGAAACTAACTGCAGGACGTGCTCCTTGAGTAGATGGAGTAGGGTACGCCTAGCGTAATCATAGCTTCTCAGGAGCTAGCTAGACGAGACTACTCTCAAAGGAAGAAACTCTTAGTAGATAGCTGTCCTCGTCACAAAATCATCACCGTCCAGTACTCTACTATGTGCAACGGTACTATAGTAGTATTAGTTCGTCTACTCTTGTAGTTATAATAGGATGATGGCGTTTCTACGCAAGCAGATTATTTTGTCCAATCATCATGAACATAATGAACACAATGCCAGTTACGCACAGATACCACGTGGCATGAAAATAAAAGTGAGAAAGGATGGAACGAATTCTGAGAATTAAGGGGTATCCTCTTTGAATTCAGTGGGAATTCGGAAAAAATGAGGTCGATAGTCTTATTACTTCCGGCACAATCGGGTTTTCCTTTGAACATTTAATGATAGTTTTCAGTTAGTAATCAAGAACGATTAACCTGCGCCAAACAATTCGTTGCAACAGAAGGTCACAAAGTTTAGGATGCGTGTGCTGGTGGCAGTTGATCAGTTATCTTCGCATTCGATTTGACAGGAATACGACGAGGGTGCACTTGCGTACGTCATCAATCTTGGTTTGAGCACAGGGAAGTTCGATTGCATTGCAGTGATGAGAGCAAATCCTATCGATGAAAATAGCAGCTTATCAAACTTTAAGTGGAAAGCAAAAGTTAGTGTTGTATTTGTAGTCTAGGTTTGTCTTCTGCGGGCAAACCTCGTAGTGCTTTATCTCTAGATTATGTGAAAACAACTTTTTATGCCGGGGCGCGGTACAATGCATTACTCCTCGTACTTCGCGGTGTGACTCTTATTGATATAAACATCCTTGGTCGTCATGATATAAACATCCTTGGTTGTTAGTGCTACTGACTTGGCTATTCAGAAGTAACTTGTGCTCACCGAATCGTATGGTGTACTATGACAACAATAAGTAAAAGAAAAGTGGGTCCAACCAAAAGATCTGCATCCATGTCGAATCATTATTTTTCGAACAGTTAATCGACTTCCGAAGTCCGTAGTTGACCCGTGGCATTGCGCCGCGCGTTGGAAGAGGCATTTCAGAAGCATTGTATCTGGGACGAGTTTCACTTTAAGCAAGAAAGATCAAAATCTTTCAAAAATTGTACTGTAGTTGACATGGTGACTATTCGTTTGTTGTAGTACTATATGAATATTGTATTTACTGTTACGGTAGAAGGTACCTGGTAGCTTTCTCCTCGGACTACTATTAGGCCTCTTGTTCCAACAAATACACACCGTACTCGTCATAGTACCAGGTACCCCGAATATCATTGGGCTGCTGCACCTAATTGTAATTATTCAATATGGTACCAGTAGGCGAAGTCAGTTTTTACGATACCAGTAAGCAAGAATATACCACTACTACTATTCTACTAGTAGTCCCTAGCTAGAGTAGTACTAGTAGTAGAGTACTAGCTAGTAGTCTACTAGTAGCTAGTAGTAGTAGAGTAGTAGTCTAGAGTAGTATCAGACAACCAGGTACAGTACCAGTACTACTACTAGCTACTCTACTAGTCTACTTGCTACTAGCTAGTACTAGTAGTAGTACTCTAGTAGGTACACTATCAGATTCGATTCCTGTCGATGACGTACCACATTTCTATTGATCACATTTTTGGGACGAAGAAAAAATGACTCAGATTTGTTCCAACTTCCAACACAGGAATAGATACACCACACCAACCAAGACTTTGTGCGGATGGATCGTCGGATACGCACTACAAAAAATAATAACACTGCTTGTAATACGACACCACAGTAGACAGTACCCTTCTATTTTGAATAGGTCTACTCCAAGGACTACCACGCAAGAGTACTAGTATACTTTGGCCGTGTACTCTTCAGGTGACGCCGTCCATAAAAAGGAAAATCATGGCAGACGCACGACTTGCGCAAGCTATGATGATGACTCATACGACAACAACATACTAGGACCAACAACAATAATCGTATCCAGAGCGACAACGATGCAATGCTTTCTCATTCATTATTTCTAATTTGTTACTAAAACAAGCATCATCACGAAAACATATCAAAATGAACACTCTTCTAGTCTCCATGCTTTTGGCTCTTGTTGTGCTTGTGGCAAGTACATCTGCTTTTACTACGACTCCTTCCCTGCAAGGAGGAAGTCAGACCTCTAGTTCCACCAGTTTGTATGGTGCATTTGATGGGAAAAAGGGTTTGGCAAATGCCTACGCTCGAGGTGGCAAACCTTCATGGGTTTTCGAAGCCGAGACCATGTACGTAGAAGCCCCCGAGACCAAGAAAAAGGAAAAGAAGTCGGCTACTGTTGCAGCTGCTCCCAAGAAGAAGGTTGTTGCCGCAGTTGCGAAAAAGGCTGCCACTGTTGCCAAGAAGGCCTCTACTGTTCCCAAAAAGGCTGTCAATGACAAAACACCCCCCAAATCGACATCCACTTTCAAGAGTCCCTTTGCTTCTCTTTTCCAGAAATAATTACTTCTATAATACAACATTAGTTACTATTTTTTATCTTTGGATTTATGTAGACAACCTTTCACTTCCATAACAATTACTGAGTATGTGCTCTACTAGTAGTCGAGCTACTACTTGTAGCTTGTAGCATACTCCGTACTACTTCTGCTAGCTAGCCATTTGTAGTAGCTAAGCTAGTAGTAGAGCATACTAGAGCATACTATCAGAGCACACAATCATGATTTATTTGATGCCGTTGCAAAAATAGATATTGTGAGTCGTCGTAGCATGAATCATGAATCATGACGTCGAGGAGGGCAGAATTGAAAAAAAAATCCACCAAGATATTTTTCGTTCATCATAATTCTCAGCACATATCCCTCGAAAACAAAAAGAACAATAAATTTGAAAGAACTTTCTTACAGGTGACAAGTGCTGTCAGCGTTTGATTTACACTGCTGGCGCTTCCACACTCTACACACTACTAGTAGTAGCCATTTGAAACAATTGCCATTATCATTTTTTATAGTCATAAAATTCTTACCATGATGCTATTGTCTGTCAGTCTCTTGACATCTCCCACCAAAAGAATTATGTGGCTTTATCGGCTTGTTCTTCTTCCCTTCCTCTTCTCCTCTCTTCCGCATCATCATCATCACCATCACCATTGCTCTAGCAGCACGACAACATACGCCTACCGTTTGGGAGGAATTCCACCGATAAATCGTCGTGCTATTGCAGGTTTGTGGAAACTTACACCATCTGTATCGAGCATGAAAGAATTTACTGTTCGCAAGAGTCGCGAATTAACCACCACCAGCACCATAACAACAACAACAACAACAAGTACTACTACTACGAGTAGCAGTGCTAGCAGCAACGAAAGTGGAAGGGGGAAAGGACAGAAAGAAGAAGTGTTACTGATGCTAAATGAAGATGGAAGTTTTGTGCGTCTGGAAGAATCTGAAGAACAGTCATCATCAGAATCCAGTGTGTACAGGAGTGGTTCCGCGCAGGATGTGGACTCGGTTTGGAAAGAATTTATTCGCGATCAAACGTTTCCGAACCAAAGAAACTACCAAGGGACTGCAAAACCCATTCTTCGTGCTGCACTGTTCAAAGGTACCTGGGAATATCGTGACGGTGAACTTTTACTGGCAGCTGACAGGGACGAACAAAAGGCCAAGAGTGACAATTATGGTCTTCCATTCAGTGCAGCAGGAGCCAACAAAAATGACGACGACGATAGCGCAGATTCAGTCGTGGCACATCCCATTACACCCCAACAGCAACAATTGTTCTGGAACAAGGGCAAAGATACACTACTCAAAGGAATTGTTGTGGCTACTCCTACTGCCGTTACCAGCACAAACTCCCATTCTCAAGATCATGAAACGACTCGTACCACTGCATCCAGCAGTCTCAACAACCAACAAATCAGTATAAGTGTGCCCATTGGAGCTGTTCAAGTTGGAAAATTCTTTTATCCTAAACATCATCCATCTTTTTTTGATCAGCCCATGTACCAATCCCAACAGTTTGGAACGTTTCAATTGCAACAACTTTTCAGAACAGCTTCCTTCTTGTCGTCAACACCAGCACCAGCACCAGTACAAGAGTTTTCCAATAAAGATTTTCACGAAAAGCGATTTGTGTTAACAATACATCCCTTGCAAACACGAAAACAACCCAAAAAGGATGTGTACAAAAAACACCACCGCCAACAGCAGCAGCAAGATGATGATGCAGCTGCTATTGATGAACCAGCTATCCAAATCATGACTATCCAAATACATTCCAACAATACCTTTTCGACGCTGAGTGGATTGGGCGATACGGCCGTTCTGAGAGGGCGTTTCAACGTTGCAGGAGAGAATCGCGATCAATTATGGCTTCAAACACTTCGATTTGGATTTGGTAGATCCGTTTCTGGTTCGACGTACAGGTACGTTGTGTTGTGTTTAAACCGTGATTTAATTTTTGATGCTTTTCATGAGAGCAGAATCTAATCCGATGTAGTATTTTTGTTTGAACTTCCAAAAAGTGAGGGCAGCGTTTTGGGAGAAGAAAAAAAGTCCTTTTGGGGGCGCATTTCGTACGATGATGACGTTGAGAACGAACACGACAAGACAGAAAATGGCACTATTCAATCAATCTCCTTTACAAACGATTCAGCATCAGCAACAGAAGCAGCGGAAACAAAAGCATCTACCGCAGACAATGACGCGGCAGATAACGACAAACGCAAGTCCCAACCACGACAACGACGTCTTCGAGCAGAAGGTTCTGTCATTGTGGGATGGGGTCTGGAACCACAGCCAATAGTGCGATTCATTATGAAAGAAGCCGAGGATGACTTTTTTGACAGCCGTGATGACGATGACGATGACGATGACGACGAAGAAAATGATGAAACGGAAGGCGATGACGGCTCGGGGGAGGATTTGCTGTTTTCCAGAAATTCATTCCAGTAAAGGAAAATGTCATTTATTTCAACGAATAATGGTAGCATTCAACGCATATTTCTTCGTGACAGAAGCCTAGAAAAAACTGCGCTCGTAGATAGATAGTCTTTTAGGTATGTAAGTAGGTACGAGTAGGTAGATTCCTAAGGTTCATTGCAAGTTCCACTTTCTCGATTGCAACATTTAGTGCAACAACCGAGGGCGCATTCCATGGGAATTTCTCCCGTCGAAATCATCTGGCAGTCAGCTTTGATGACGGTGAGGAAATTTCCTCGCAGCGAACACAGTTCCGATGGTACGGATCCTGTCAAGTCGGTTCCGTCAAAATGAACCTTGGCCAAATCGGAAAGCAATCCAATTTCCGTCGGGATGGTTCCCGTCAAATCGAGACCAGGAAAATACAGATACGATAGCGTGGAGAGCTTTCCAATATTAGTGCTAATCGACCCTGTAAGATCATTATGACCAAATATCAGTGCTTGAAGGGCGGTATAATTTGTCAGGTAAATCTCTTCCGGTATGGTACCGATAATTTCGTTTGTCCAGACAGTCAACTCCCACAGTTGCGAAAGCAAGGCAAGCTCGGAGGGCAATGTTCCGGTGAGCAAATTGTGGGATAATGCCAGGAATTCGAGGTTGGACAAGAGTCCAAAGTCTGTTGGTATAGTCGAAGTAAGAGCATTTACGTGTAATTCGAGCCATACTTAGGGTTTGACAAATAGAAAAAGTAGCCAGAAAAAAAATGAGGAGTGCGGGAGGGGAGTTTTGTGCAACATAATAGTCATTGTATAAGCGAAAACCACACTAATCGAAATTTTACTTACTGAGTTCTGTCATCCTGGAAATTTGGGTCGGAATGCTCCCCGTCAAGCCCGCATCCATCAAATACAAGTACTTCAAACTGGTCATACCAATATCCGTTGGTATTCTCCATTTTGACAGTTGATTAGATTGAAGAGACATATGACGTAGCATCCAAGTAGTAGTGTTGCTGTTGTTGCTGTTACCATCAGCACTACTTTTACTATTGCTGTTGCTGCTATGTGATTCCTGCCGCTGTCTCGGGTGCCACCAATTGCTGGGTACTGTTCCCGTAAACTGATTTGTACCAAGATCCAACGCCGATAAGGTCGTCAATTTGGACAGGGAAACTGGCAGCGTCCCTCGCAAAGAGTTTTCTTTCAGAGAGAGTGTCGTCAGACCATTGAGCAAATGAAGGTGTTCCGGAAGTGTTCCCGTAAGGTTCATTCGTTCCAAGTGCAGAGCCTGAACTTGTCGTTGATCATTACAAAACAGTCCCGCCCACTGACATTCATGATATTCCGTAGAAAGCCACCGTACAGCCGTGACTATTTCGTATTGGTTCGGCAGGAATGTGTATGTAATAGCCTGCGATCCACCCAAGTACGTGTAAGCGTAATTGGCTTCGTAGTAACACAACGAATTGCTTCTGTGTCCCGTCGACGTGACGTTGGAAATGTTGTCATTGTTTGTCTTATTGTCGTCGTCGATTGGATTGCAATCCGTCCAAGGATGATCCAGTGAAGTGGAAAAATAAAAATCAACAACCAAAAATCGTTGCAGGAGTTCCACAGCGTTGTTGTCATCGTTGGTGGGTAACAAATATCGATTATCCTGGTTCGCAATCCAATCCAATGCCCTTAATTGACTTTGACTTGTCAAGTTGGTACCCATGAGTCGTTCCAGTTGTTGTCGGTAGACTTAGGTTCTATCCTCTTGTTGGTGTTGGTGTTGGCGTTGGTCGTTGTCATGGATGAAAAATGCAGTGATGAAGACAACAACAGCAAAAATTACAACAAACAGAAGCAGAAGCAGCACAATAGTACATGCTGGTCTGTGACAAAGTAAACAACACTGTTGTTGTTTTCTGCTCCTGTTGTTTTCGGATTCGATTGCCACTGGCAAATCATCTGGTGGTCCGACACTGCTAGTGGTACTACTACTGATTTGGAGAGCCGTTGGAATCGGGACAACAGATTCTGTATCAACATTCTCTGCCTCCGACCAAGAAGAAGGATGCTGTAAATCATTGTTTTCCGGATCCACATTTGTTCTACTACTAGTACTAGTAGTACTCCTACGAATGATAGTATTGTCGTTATTGTGGTCAATGTCGTCCTGATTGGCATTGCTGTTAACTTGAAAGGCACCCGGCTGCGTTTGGCTTTGTTCCAACACCAGCAGCAGCTGCTGTTCTTGTTGTTGTAAATTCTGTAATGTATTTTGTACGGTTTCATCCATATTGCCTTGACTATGAGTGTCATTTTTGGATTCCTTTTTGGTGTAAATTCGACCTTCCAAAGGACCTAAAGTTTGGTTCTCGCTACTGCTACCACCGCCAACACCATTACTCTTACTACTAGTAGCACCAGCTACTTTCTCTGTAGCACCGATTTCTTCTCCGGGAGCTACTGGTGCAAAATGAGTAGTAGAAGTAGTATTGCTGAGAGCTGGTATTGTTAGTAGCTGTGGGTGCTGCTGCTGCTGCTGCTGCTGCTGCTGTTGTTCCATGCGTGCCAATAGTCTCTCAGCAGAAGGATACAAGACCTCGGGTAGTAGGGGAGGAAAGGTGATACTGGACACACATGTTTGTGCATCCCTCGACGCAGACACTACCATCGTCATCTCTTCCTGTTCTTCCTCCTCAGTCACGCTGTTACTGTTATTATTACTACTACTACTACTACTACTACTGTTATTGTTGCTGTTGTTGAGATGTTCTTGAAAGGGGGCTACTGCTGCTTGTTGTGTTGGCCCTATTATGTTAGACAATGTCGTCTCCAATTCTTCATCAGCAGTAGTACTATTACTTGCACTTGCACTTGCACTTGCCGTCTTCGTTTGTAGCTTTACAGCAGGCGCTGATGTGTCCGGTGGAGTACCAGTAGTAACATGAACACCTTCTCCTCCTGTGATGATAAAAGCAGAAGTGGAAATGGAACCTGAACCGGTATTCGTTATCTCCATCTCGGAGGCAGTCGCATGTCGCAGCATTACTATTGCTGTTTGCTGTTGGCCATATAATATATAATATGATATCTATATCTCTTGGTCTGACATACTACTTGCTAGTAGTAAATCCCCACAGACAGCAGTCGGTCTTTCCCACAGACAGACAACCAGGCAGGTTATATCTGTATTTCTACGTTGTATGTTGTATTACTACTTACTATGGTACTAGTAGTGGTAGTAATATGGTACCAGTAGTACGTTAGATAGCAGTCGTAGCCAGAGATGTTCTGAGTGGTGCTCTAGGTACCAGGTACCTGCTACTAGAGTAGGTACCAGGTACTACCCTGGTAGTAGTACGAAAGTTCATCGAATAAAAATCAAAGCATTCAATTATTTGCTGTATTATTATTATTATTACTTTTTCTTCTCTTTTCGTACTTGGGTGTACTAGCTAGACCTACTACAAGACTATTACTAGTACTAGTACTAGTAGTAGTACCACTACACTGCGCTACCGTACTCGGAGTAGTCCACTTTTACTACAATGTCACGATAAACATGGGCCTCTAAAACGCAATTGCAACCTAGTAGTAAAATACGACTGCGTAAACTAGTGGTACCCTGGTAACAAATGTTACTCAACAGTAGACTGAAGAACCTTATGTGTCATCAGAGCAACGTCACCTGTCGTGTTGTCCCATTTCTACCAGGTACAGTACTGTACCTGGTACCTGGTAGATCTCACATCTGCTGCGGGAAATAACAGCCAATGATTACCAGGAAGAACAGGTAGTAAGAACCTTTAATTGAAAATCTCCTAATTAGGAGACTTTTAAAAGTCTCCTATTTTTTTCATTTAAATCTCCTAAAACTCTCCTAAATATGGGGAAACGCTGCTAGTACTGTTGACTAAGCTCTCCTGATTAATAAAAAAAAACTCTTCTAAATGAAAAATAAAATCTCCTAATTCCTCTAGTTAATATCTAGCTTTACATAAAAAAACTCTCCTAATTGAAAAAAAAATCTCCTAATTGAAAAAAAAACTCTCCTAATGTCTCATAAAATCTCCTAATTAAACTCTCCTAAAAATCTCCTAAATATTTTTCTAAACTCTCCTAATTGA
>Ga0100402_1005956_pt1 | contig 12261 bp, 8 predicted proteins | sample CryGeyme20150102_FD_80419 | JGI IMG/M metagenome (GOLD analysis project Ga0100402, IMG submission 80419) | Groundwater microbial communities from Crystal Geyser aquifers in Utah, USA - Crystal Geyser metaG 2015-0102 | ecosystem: Environmental > Aquatic > Deep subsurface > Groundwater | place...
TCCGATTTCTCCCGATGTGTTCCTGTTTCTGAGTGGGAGACGGGATGGGGCATTTCGGGTCATTCCGGTGACGTCGGCTTCGGGTCTCCTTGTCTCACGTTCCCTTCGGCTGGCTCTGACGAGTACTACCTATTCTACTTGACCTACCTGGTACCAGTACTAGTAGCTAAATTTTCCTCAGAAAAACCTACCGAGTCGCTAGACTATTCCTACTTTATACCAGTACTCTGCTCTACAACATTCCTCTTTGAAATGCAATTTCATTGTCTTTATGTATTTGTTAGTTATGTTGTGTTTTGTCCTGAATCCTTCAGAGAAATACAAGAATTATCCAAAGACGTTCGTTTGTTCTTTCTTCGGTTCTCTTCACCTTTTTTTTCATTTTTCATTGACCAAAGTAAGTGTCGTGTTGCAAGAGTTACATTACTGCAACAACAAACCAAAAGTATCTCCTCCTCCTCCTCCTCCTATTACTACTAATACTAACACTAATACTACTTGGTAAGATTGGAAGCGTACGATACCTTGGATGTTGTATCCTGTGCCAGTGCCTTTCCATATCCGGACCGAAATTCAGTTCCACTCGTGGCGGGATCTTTGGGTGCATTTGGTCGTGCCCATTCGAGTTTGAGAATCAAATGATCGTATCCGTATCCCTGGAGTGCCTCCATGGCTTTGGCAGCATCGTCCTTGTTGACGAAGGACACGAACGCAAATCCACGACTGACGAAAGTTTCCTTATCCTTGGCCAAGTAGACGCGAGAAATCCGTCCAAAGCGTTGAAACAAATCTTGCAAATCGGCTTCGGACGTATTTTCGCTAATGTTGGTCACGCGAATGGTATTGAGATCATCTCGTCGTTCCGGTTTAAAAGCCGATGACGATGACGGACCACCACCACCAGGTCCAGTCAATCCTGCACGTTGAGCCGGTGGAATGTACTTTCCGGATGCACCAGCACCACCAGCACCAGCTGCGGATGCCATTCCAGAACCAGCAGCAGTCCCACCACCAATACCAACTTGAGTCCAACCACTACCAGCACCAGCACCAGCACCACCACCAGCAGCAGCACCAGTCGTACCATCCGCATCACCACCACCACTGCTACCGGTAACATCGTACTTGCGTTCCAATTGTCGACGTTGTTGTTTGGCCCAAAAGGCATTCAAGTTACCGCTGATAGCTTTCGTAACATCTTCATCTTGTAAATCGGTATCCGCATTTGGATCTTCCAAAAATACTTCATCCTTACTGTGAATCGTAGACCGTTGCGTTCCGCCGCCCGATGATGACGTCCCATCACCACCAGCAGCACCAGCAGCACCGGCACCAATAATACCATCCTGTAAGGCATCACCAAATTTCTTCCACTGCTGTCGACGCACCTGAACACCGATGGGTTCTCTACGACGTTCGGTCGTGACCTTGACTTTGGTCACGGTTTTCCACAAATGATTCGGGTTGGCCGGATGGGGACGATAACTGGTAACAATTTGAATCCCCTTGGCATCGATGCGCGATTTATGGGTCGGTGGAATCTTACTACTACTACTACTAGCACCACTAGTAGTAGTAGTCGTACCAGCAGCAATCATGCTACTACCATCTACTTGAAGACCAGCCGAATCATCATCATCATCATCATCATCATCATCATCGAATTCATCTCCCCAACGTGGTGTTGACATGATTGTATAATAGAAATAATTATAGGATTATTGTGTAAGTGATTTTTTGCTGTTCGTGTCGTGAACGTTTTATATACCAGGTATATTCTTTCTGTGTGTGGATGCAGAGTGCAGAGAGAGATTAAAATAGTCTAGTGAAGTCAACAGTTGTGCTTGGCTGCTTGGCTGCTGGCTGTTGCTACTACTAGCTAGCTAGAGACTACTAGCTAGACTACTACTCTACTAGCTACTAGTAGTAGAGTACTCTAGCTACTAGCTAGACTACTACTAGTACTACTAGTACGAGTAGACGTAGCTACTACTAGCTACTCCAGTACGAGTACTAATTACTGTTGTTTTGCCTTCTCGCTCTCGAGGATGAATGAATGTGCTTCCCATAATAGGTTATGAGTTTAAGTGTTTCTAGCTAGGACTGTCAACCACAGCTTTTCCGGCTCTGGAAGAGCAGACAGACCACCACAAACGTGCACCTTATTAATTAATTCGAACTCTATAAATTTTATACTGATTTCAGATCATCACTGCGACTAGACCAGTAGAGTATGAACGAACATCCATCATCATTATTTAAAACAATAATAATGATAATCCACGCAGCTTCGCATCTCTTGCCTTCTCTTTCTTTTCCTTCCTACCAGGTAGTACCAGGTACGAGTGGTAGTCTACTACCGGTACGTAACTAGTCTACTAGCTAGTACTTACTTTACCGTAGTAGTAGGGTCTACAAATAGCTGCTCGAGTACTTTGAGAAGCGATAGAGGACAACAAATTCCCCCTTTCACTCTATTCAATTACTCCATTATTGCGTATTATCAAACAACAAAACAACCACATCAACAATACATTACTATTTACTATCTTTCATCAAACAATCATCATTCATCATGATGCTATCCAATATTGCTCGTCGTTGTTATTACTTGGGATTCTCTAATAATAATAACAACAACATCAATCGAATGACGATTCGTAATCTTTACAAAATCAGTTATCATCATCATCATCATCACAACAACAACAACAACAACAACAACAAGAAGGCGAATCATCAGGGTCGAACCATTCTGTCGTTACCGATGCGATCTGTATCATCCATTCTGTCGTCTTGTTCCTACTATACAACTGCAATGAGTACTAGTAGTAGTACTGCCAACAGCATTCATAGTAACACCCATAAGAAAGGAAGGAACAATCATCAACATCAACATCAACATCAACAGCATTATGATTATCATTATCATTATTATACAACGACGTTCTGCAAACGCTCGTTTGCTTCACAACCACTGGGAAATGTCATGGGCGGTGGACAACAACAACAACAACAACAACAATCTTTTTTGGAACAATTTAGTGTTGATTTAACAGCGGAAGCACAACACAATAACTTAGATCCTATTATAGGACGTCATGATGAAATTCGAAGATGTTTGCAAATATTAGCCCGACGAACCAAAAATAATCCCATACTCATTGGGGAAGCAGGTGTTGGAAAAACAGGTACGTACGTAGATCGTAGAGATATATATATCTATATATATAAAGGTTTTTGAGAACAAAGTATCATATATTTCATACTATATCATATCATTCACACACTATGTTTTATTGTTTTGTTTCTTTGTTTGTTTGCTTGCTTGCTTGCTTGCTTGCTTGCTTGTTGAATGATGCTATATGCTATACTACTTCTCACACCAATCCACATTTTCATTATTTCACATACCACACTTCCAATACAAACCAATATCACACTTTCTTTCCACTATCATATGATTATGAAAAAATAAAAACAATATACGATGTACAAAACACGTACAGCCATTGCGGAAGGATTGGCACAACGAATCGTTAGCGGAGAAGTTCCCGAAAGTATGAAAGATAAAAAGGTATTACGATTGGATGTAACCGCCATGGTGAGCGGTGCCATGTTTCGTGGACAATTTGAAGAACGATTACAGGGTGTTATCAAGGACGTGCAAGATCAAGCGGGAAAAGTCATTCTATTTATTGATGAAATTCATACCGTTGTTGGTGCTGGGAGTAGTGGCGGAGGCGGAGGAGGAGGCGGAGCCATGGATATGGCCAATATACTCAAACCAGCTCTGGCGCGAGGAGAACTGCAACTGCTAGGTGCTACAACGTTGGACGAATACCGGATCATGGAAAAGGATGCAGCATTGGCCCGACGATTTCAATCGGTCTACGTGAAGGAACCGGACGTGGAAGACACGCTCAGTATATTGCGAGGACTGAAAAATCAGTACGAACTACATCACGCAGGAATTCGGATCCAGGACGAGGCCCTCGTAGCGGCTGCGACGCTCAGTGATCGGTACCTGACCGATCGAAAACAGCCCGATAAGTCCATCGACCTGATCGACGAGGCCTGCAGTCGGTTGCGATTGGAACAGGAATCCAAACCAGAAATTATATGGAAAATCGAACGGGACCTCATGACACGACAGATCGAACGGAGTGCACTAGAAAACGAAGAAGACAAAAAGTCCGTGGTGCGCAAGGAATCTGTTCAGCGAGAAGTAGATCGTCTCAAGGTCGAAATGGACCGTCTTACCAAGATTTGGCAAGAAGAAAAGAACGAACTCAACAAAATTCGTGACTTGAAGAAAGAACTCGGTACATTGCGAGTCGAAATGGACAAGGCCAGAAAGGCCGGTGAATATGCCAAGGCCTCCGAGCTCCTGTACTCCAAAATACCGGCACTGGAGCAAGAAATTGAACACTTGGAGCAAGCGGAGGCCGACGGCAGTGATAGCAGTACCAAGTCCAAGCACAAAAAACGAATGCTCGCGGAGGCTGTGACAGCGGATGCTATTGCTACGATTGTTGCCCGACACACGGGCATTCCCGTGTCGAGAATCACAGGCAGCGAGTCCAGGAAATTGTTGACCATGGAAGACAAGCTCCGGGAGAGAGTTGTAGGACAGGACCACGCCCTGGAATCCGTGTCGGATTGCGTTCGATTGGCCAGAACGAGATTGCAGGCGCAGGACAGAACGCTTGGAAATTTCTTGTTTTTAGGACCAACAGGAGTTGGAAGTAAGTCAGAATTGTGATGTTTCTGGTTTTGCGCTTGTTGTTGCTGATATGTGCGTATCGGTGCGCTTTTGTACTCGTGTGAATGACAACATACCTGACGTCGTTGTTGCGTTTGGTTCTAAATAATAATGTTATTCAGAAACCGAGCTTTGCAAAGCTCTGGCAGAATTCATCTTTGACGATCCCAATGCCATGACTCGAATTGATATGAGCGAGTACGGTGAAAAGCATACCGTATCCCGATTGATCGGAGCCCCACCTGGCTATATAGGGTACGACGAGGGCGGTGTTTTGACAGAGAGCATTCGTCGACGTCCGTATCAGGTTATTTTACTGGACGAGTTCGAAAAGGCGCACCGTGACGTGTGGAACTTGCTCCTGCAGCTCTTTGACGATGGTCGATTGACCGACTCTCACGGTCGAACTGTCAACTTTAGCAATAGCATCATTGTCATGACATCCAACCTTGGCGCGCATGTCTTGGCAGAGCTACCCTCTCACTTTAAGGGATCAGAACCAGAAGTCCAAGAAAAAATCATGGATGTCGTTCGCCAAACACTGAGTCCTGAACTGCTCAATCGCATTGACGAGATGGTCGTGTTCAATCGTCTCCAGCGCGACAATATGAACAGCATTGCCGAAATTGGTATCAGGGATATTGCCAAGCGCTTGGAAGATGGACAGAATATGACGCTCGATGTCAGCCAACTGGCCTTGGATTGCATTGCTGAAAAGGGATTCGATGTTCGCTACGGTGCTCGACCGTTAAAGAGGACTCTTGCTAAGGAAATTTTAAACCCATTGAGTCGTTTGGTTCTGGAAGGATGCGTCGTGGAAGGCGACGATGTTCTGGTAAGGACAAGAGGCGAAGCTGATAAGAACACTGCCGACTACCCCCACGGCTGGATCAGCTCCAATCCAGCGTCCCAAGACAAGAATGACGTTGTCATTATTCGAAATCACGAAATCAAACCTCTGAACGAAGAGGTTTGGGACGATGATGAATTCCTATTGGAAGATGGAGAGCATTTACACAGGTAGCGCGGTTGCTTTTGAATGGCAAACAATTTATTTTCGTAGTAATAAATGAGTAGAGTACTTTGGTAAATTAGCGGTTAAACAGACAGCTTGAGGTTCAACAACTTGATTAAAGACGAACTGCAAGCAAATAAAGTAGCTTTGATAGTATAGGATTATTGTTGCCGGCTCAATAACTTTGCTACATATATTGTGATATTCCAGGAATGACCAAAACAGCATTTGGTAATTCTTTCGCACCATTTGCACTCTATTAGTACTTGCATTGCTTTACCGATAGATCCTAGCCATACTAGCTACTCCGTCAACTCTTCCAAATTTTTTATTTATTTGGCAAAAGCCAAGAATTCATTAAAGGAGGCATCCAACTTTTCCAGCTTTCCCTTCATGATTCCCAAACGACGGTCGCTCCTGGTGACACCGTCCTTTTGTCTGTTGGACGTTTCCAATTCGGTAATATCTTGCATGACCAATCGGATGAGACGGTCGGTACCGCGCTGCGTGTCTTCGTCAAATGCCGAGTTGAGAGTGTTCAGGGCCGTTCGGAGCTGGACGAAATCCAAGTTTTTGCGAATGGCGGGACCCAAATCTGCCTGAGGATCCTTCTCCAAAGCGGCACTGAGTTCCTTGACGACAGTGGAATAGCTCTTCACCTTGCCGAGGGCATCCTGGACGGCACCAGATTTTAGTACATCGCTGTCTACAATGGCCTCTTTGGGGCTCAAGACTTCCGGAGATCCAGCCCCGAATCCACCGTATTTGGCAGCACTGGCAGGTTGAGGTGCTGCCAATTGAAAAAAGGGAACCGAAGCAGCAGCAGCAGCCACGCCTTTTAAAAAGTCCGAGCGAGAAGATTCGGCATTCAAGGCGGTATCTAGTAGTTAAAAAAATTTGGATAACGAAAATTTATGTGTCAGATCATGCGTTGAACAGGGCTTCCGGCTGCTACAAAAATAACAGCAACATATTGCACGTTACGTACGACTGCAAGAGGTTGATTGGCTGACGGGAGCAAATCCCATGGCTGAGGTGCTCAAAAGAGCAAGGGCAAAAGTGGATGTGAACTTCATTGCAGACTTGAATAAACACTATGTAAGAAAAATTGTAATTGAGTTAAAGTAAGTACTGTAGTAATCTAGTAGTCGTTCCAATAGGAGATCAATTTTATTGATTGATTTGTTGACTAATTCTCGTGCGTGTCTGGTATGCTGTCTTCCTGTTATTATTATTATTATTATTATTATCTTTCCGTAGTCTTCAAGACAATCTGTTTTTTGCTAAACTCGGACAGCTTTCGGTAGCTACTCTACCACTACTGCTGCTCTACTTACTACTAGCTAGCTAGTAGTAGACCCTATTAGTAGCTTCAGTAGTCTACCACTATCATCAGCCAGATAGAGTCCATCGTATCTTTCAGTTTTGGATTCGGATACACTGACGACATTCAATCAATCAATCAACGGGACTACTACTGAGTCAGGAAGCTGTTGTCAGCGACCCAAACTCTATCATACTACTACTAAAAACAACGAAAAGATTTTTTATGAACTGAATCAACCGCGTAATACATGTGATGTAATAATTCCCGCGGACTGGACTCCATGAGTATTCTTTTTCGTGCCGACGTTACGTTTCTTTTGGAGCATTTTCCACTAGTAGATGCAATTTGCCAGCCCTCGCTTCTACGTTGTGCATGTGTATTCCCAGTTCATCTGCAAATCTTTGTGGTACGTTGCGTTCTTTGGGATTCGTTGTAATGTTAATCACAACACCCGGCCGTCCACCGCGACCACAGCGACCTGCTCTGTGTGCATAGTGAGATGCATCCGTTGGCAAATCCAAATTGATAACGTGCGTTAGCATAGGAGCGTCCAGCCCACGGGCGGCCAGTTCGGTTGCAACAACAATACCAACGTAGCCTTCGCGTAAGGCTTTGGCAACTTCTGCACGATCCATCTTTTCGCTGTTGGAGCCACCACTTAACGGTGCCGCTACAATGCCCATGGCCTCCAGCTATATTTCAGCAAGTACAAAAAAAAAAATGAAAAATTTACATGTGAGGCTCAAGTGGAATTAAAAAAAGTGAAATCAAGCAAGCAACAGCTCGCCTTCCGAACACCTTATTACGTAGAGTACCTTTTCAACCACAATTGATACCTTTCTTGCATTTTCAGTAAATACAAGAATTTGTTGCGGAATTGGCTCCGTGTGCAGTATTCTTCGCAATGTGTCCAAAGCAAAACGCCGGTGCTCTATGTGAATCACACCGTGTATGACAGTTCGACTAACTCTCGTCATGACTCCCTTAGATTTGTCGTTACTTGTGGGTGACGTGACGAGAGCATCATCTTGATCCGTCATGGCTTGTGCAAATCCTGGTCGTAAGTAGTTGTCAAGCTTTGCCGATCCCATCATATCGGTTGCTGTGGCAGAACATAGTATGGATTGGAGGGCATCGCCGTGTCGTCGTTTCAGCATAGAAACAATGGCAGCTGTGGGTTCACGGTGAGGTTTGTACTCGAGTAAGGCGTCAAATTCGTCAAGGACCAGCGATTGCAGATTGGGTGCCTTAAGGCGTCCGCTCCTGAAACAAAGAAAAATGAAATGTAGTGATATACAGTACAGTACTTGTTAGATAAATAATAACACGGAGAATAGAAATACAGGACGAGGGTCACAGACGTGTTTCGACAACATGTAGTTTTTTTTTTTTTAAACGAAGAAAATCAACTCACTTTTCTCCTGGTTTACCTACTACCAGTTCCGCAATCCGACCCGGTGTTCCTACTATGATGGTCGGTTTCTTTTGTCGAATATCTTGCAAATTACGACCAAATCCTGTCCCACCAATGGCCAGCAATGCCGACAAACCTGTTCCGATCAATAATTGTCGTGCAACACTCACAACTTGACTGGCCAGTTCTCTTCCTGGAACGACAATCAAAATGCGCAATCCACCATTGCTATTAGTATCAGCATTGCCATGATTACTACCAGTAGCATCAGTAGCATCCTTTTTGTGGCCGTCGTCGTCGTCGTCGTCGTCGTCGTCGTGGTTTGCATTGGAAATCAACACTCGCTCAATCAATGGTACTAAAAAGGCTAATGTTTTTCCACTTCCAGTGTACGTTCCTACCAAAACATCACTACTACCGGTCAAAATAGTAGGACACGCCTTGTCTTGGACAGGCAACGGTGTAAAACATTCCATGTTTCGTAGATTTTGTAACAGTACGGGTGACGTAATACCTGCATCTTCCCACGTTGTTGCTGTTGCTGTTGCTGTTGCTGTTGTTGACAAGGATGATGATGATGATGATTGTTCTTGTGATTTGGAATAAATGGTCAAGTCTTCATCGACATCATTTTCATTGTCATCATCATTTTTGCTATTGTTGTTCTTATCATTGTCCATCATGATTTGAAAATTTCGTTCAGCTTGTTCGCACGTAAGAAATAATGGATTTCCTTTTTCGTCCTTGAGAAAAGGAATCAATACTACTTGTTGTTGTTGTTGTTGTGATTTGATTGATGTTTGTGATTGTGATTGTGATTGTGTAGCAGTCAACAATGTTTGTTGTTTCTTATTATTTCCTAATGACAATTTTTTTGTGCCTGGTGGTGGCAGTACTACTTGTTCTTGTTCTTGTGACTGTGGTTGTGGTTGTGGCGGTTGTGATTGTTGTTTGCGAAAAAAGAATCCGTTCTCCTCTTGTTGATTGGTTCCTCGTCCACCAACGGGATGAGGTGAAAGCAAACTGTCAAACTTTAAATCTTTGTGACTTTTACTATTTCCAGAAGCAGATGGTGGTAGTGGTACTGATGCTGGTGGCTCGTATCCCTCGTCTTCGGGATCATAATATTCCTTCTTTTTGTTGCTGTTGCTTTTGCTGTTGCTGTTCGCGTTGTTAGGGTAGGATTTAGAAAAGAATGGTTTTGACAATGATTCAGCTGTCATCTCCATATTGTTACTGTTGTTCGTCATTTTGTGGTTATTCTTGTTCTTGCTTTTGTTCTTGCTTTTGCTTTTGCTGGTATTATCGAACAACACTTGATCATTTTCATTTTCATCTGTATCCATGTACACAATCTCATAATCATCATCATCATCATCATCATCATCATCATCATTATCAGTATCATTATGTTCTTCTTTATCATTACCATCCAATGACGACGACGACGACGACGACCATTTGGAAGCTTCTGTTCCCCATCGTTTCGTCATACGTCCTTCCAAATCTTCGATACTTTTTCCACTATTCCAAGGAGCATTAGGTGATATATACGGTGTTGCTGCTGCTGCTGCTGCTGCTGCTGCTGCTGCTATTGATTTCCGTTTGCCTTGTTGTTGTTGTTGTTGTTGTTGTTGTTGTTGTGTTCTTGAACCACTGCTACTACTCTTGTTGGGATTGAAAGATGACGATGATGATGATGACGATGACGATGATGATGACGCTATCCTTTGTTTTTTCTTCCTCTCAACAACGCTTCTTCCGGTTGATTCTTCTTTCTTTTGAAACACATCTTGTGCAAATCGTGATGATTTCCGTTGTTTCTTTTTGTCTGCAGCTGCAGAAGCAGCAGCATTATTATTATTATTATTATTATTCGTTGTCGTTGAACCGTTTCGTTTCGATGCTAGAAGGACAGGAAAGGAAGAAGATGGCCGTCCTAGTCGTCGTTGTCGTTGTCGTTGATTGATAGCACCACCACAATAATTTCTTGATAATAATGACGATGATGATGGTATTATTACTAGTAGTTGTGGTGGTGGTGGTGGTGGTGGTGGTTGTAACAATTGTGATCGTTGTGGTACAAAAGCATCACCTATTCTTATCGACATCAAAAATACAACCAGAAAAAAATACAACCACCACGGTCTTATTACACAACAAGTCGTTGTTGAACCTAACATTGCCATTTCGTCTTTTATTATTATTATTATTATTATTTGTTATTTTCTGTTATTATTTGTAATTGTTATTTTTATTTTTTACTAGTACAAAACTTGTAATCTGCTGTTTCATAGTTTCGATTTTTTTTTTCTCGGTATCGGTTGGCGGTGGAAACAAACATAATTTTCAACGACGAAGAATGAATAACAAGCACAATAGAGAAACCCGGGCAAGTAATCATTTACCATCTCGAAACGTTATTATTTAGTACTGTAGCTACTAGCTAGAATACTGATCAAACTGAGTAGTACCGTAGGTCTAGATTTTCTGCTACTAGACTACTAGAACTAGTAGTAGTAAGGTTTCTACTCCTTAGTAGCACTGGTAGTCAGGAGTACTACTACTACTAGCTAGAGCTAGCTAGTAGGAGGAGGAGTCTACTACTACAATTGTTGCTCTTCTTATTAGCAGCTACTGCTACTGTGGTACTACTCACTATTCGCTGCTCTAAGAACAGGTGTTGCAAGAATAATTGAAAAAGTTGTTGAAAGGAATAAAGCAAACGCACACACTGATTCTTTCAACGTTCTGGTTTCTTCCAAATAGGTATAAGCCTACTACAATAGTTAACAAAATTGAAGACAAAATGCTTTGCTCAAACGTAAATTTTCATATAGTAAGCTAAGCTGAACTGTACTAATGTAGCAGAAAATTGAAGGACTTATGCTGGCAGCAATGAATCAATTTCCATGATAGGTGAGTCCAATTTTCCTCGCAGTGCTCTTTTTCCATCCGATGTAGTACCTGTTCGTGAAGCATGTATGGGCTGATCACAATCTGGATGAAAGATGGAAGACGAACCAGAAGAGGTTGCTGGAGAATCAAAAGAAACCTTTCGATCATCATCAGCAGTTTTCAAATCAGAAGCAGGTTGGTAACCGCAACCAAATGCATTTTTGCTCCCCGCAAGCTCAAAAAATAAATTGCAATGCGCACTAAATCCGTTGCTCTTGCAGCCTCCTCCCTGATTTTTATTTCCGCCACAAACTTCACCAATATTGTCGCCAAGACCAGCAGTTTGGCCATCATGAGTATTGATTTCAAAGCTAGTTGAACTGGAAGGGATCCTAATTGTCAAGCCAGAACCCTGTGGAATTGTGCTACACTTCGAATCTTTCCGTCCATCCAGGTCACCAAAAGGACAACTAAGGACTTCGCAGTTACCCTGCTGTCCGTCAACACCCACACAGCACATCCAACTAAGAGAACCACACTTACAATGTGACACTGTAACATCAAGAGTTCCATCTCCATTATCAAATACACTATCGCAACTCCAGCAACTAGAATCACAACTATGGCATCCATCTACACATGTCAGTGGCAAAGTTGGATGGAGAGTAGGTAAACTAGTTGGATCACTTGAAGGGACAGAGGTGGGCACAGACGAAGGACCAGCTGTTGGAAACCCAGTGGGATCAGAGCTAGGACTGCCAGTGCTGGGAGGTGGAGTTGCCCTTGTTGGAGGGACAGTAGGCAGTCCAGTGGAAGGGGCAGAGGTGGGCACAGAGGAAGGA
>Ga0100402_1005959_pt1 | contig 12257 bp, 10 predicted proteins | sample CryGeyme20150102_FD_80419 | JGI IMG/M metagenome (GOLD analysis project Ga0100402, IMG submission 80419) | Groundwater microbial communities from Crystal Geyser aquifers in Utah, USA - Crystal Geyser metaG 2015-0102 | ecosystem: Environmental > Aquatic > Deep subsurface > Groundwater | place...
ATTATCAGTTGACCCAATTGCTGGGAGAAGGGTCCTATGCTAAGGTCTATCTTGGCGTCAATCATAAAAATAAAAAATATGCTTTGAAGGTCATCTAAACTAAAGAGATTGATCAGGAGCATATCAGAGAGGAAGGATTGTTGTTGGCTTCGATCAGACATAATAATATTGTATGGGCCAAGGAGTTCTTCTTCTTTAATAAGGATCGAGAGTTTGTCATTGTCATTGATTATTGCCCCGATGGAGGGCTAGACAACAAAATTGGGTTACTTTCGATGGCTTCGATCATAATGATCATGGGAGGTATTGCAGATGGGCTGAGGTTTTTGCATATCAAAAAGAACATCATGCATCGAGACATAAAGTTGGAGAATATTCTACTGGATGGAGATACTGCAAAAATCGGCGACCTGGGGATATCGAAGGTCATGCCTTCTCGACACGAGACTTCAGTGGTGGGAAGCACTAACTACATGGCTCCCGAGGTATTCGAAGGAGACTATGAGTATGGTTGTGATGTGTGGGCTCTAGGAATAATCTATCTTGAGCTGTTGTCAGGGAAAAGGGTCAATGAATTGATAGGTTTCTAGAATGTACCTGCAAAGATGGAGAATTTTCCCAATGAGAAGCAACTGTCATAAATAAAAGATGAAAAATATCGAGAGTTAGTGAGTAAAATGTTGGTTCCGAATCCTAGGAAAAGGATAGGCATACAGTAGGTTTGCAAATATTTTGACTTTCTCGAGCAAGAGCCGCCTTCTCCTGAGTTGGGAATCAAAGAGCTCAACAAGTTACAAAAAAATGATAGGGGTTGGTAGACAGTTAGCGAGACCTACATTAAAGTCAAAGAGTATATCATTGGAAAACTCAATACAATTTTTTTCAAACAAATTCTTTAGAAAAATATGGTGGCGATCTAACAGCAAGCTCAGTAGGAGAACAAAAAGGCTCAGTATTTATTGGGAAAAATGTACCATGAAGGTTATTCGATGCCTCTCAACATAAAATAAGCTTAAAATTGGTACCTCAGAGCCTATAGACAAGAATAGCCACACTGTTGCTTCTAACTGCATCTGCTATCAGACAGCAAGAGATAAAAGAAATACTACCTCTAAAACGGAAGGTTTCTTGGCGAGATGAGATGCGAGTTGGCCATTGCTGAGTATCATCTTTCGGGTAGTTATGGATTTGATTTGGATTATCAACAGGCGTATGATATTGTTGAGGAGTTGTGCGAGTGTCAATATGCAAAAGCTTTCTTGATGAAGGGTAGGCTCTGCTCCATCGAAAAGACTTAATTCAGCAACCCTGATGAAGCACTCAGATCGTATCAGAGAGGAGGGTAGTTAGGCAGTGAGGAATGCCGTATAGCTCTGATGAACGAGTATTACACTCAGAAGTTATATGCATAAGCCAAGAAAGAAGCCAAACATATTATCAAAAATAATAGTGACCTTTCCACAGAGCAGGAGATCAATATTTTGCACATTCTTGCCAAAATACACACCAAGCAAAAAGAATAGCTCAAAGCAATCGAGTACTACAAGAAATGCATCAAACTTGCATCACCTGAGCTCGAGGTCGATTTTCGCGGTGAGTTAGCCTAGTTATTCTAGCAGATGGGCAACCAAAAAGAGGCAATTGAATACTACAACGAAGCTATTTACACCATGCTCCCAAAACGATAAAGAGGAGATTTCTACAAATAAAGATTGAAAATTCTTTGCCAGAGGCTATATATGCTGCATGTCGACCAAGGCATGTTCTCGGATGCTTTTATCATAGCTTAACTTGCGGCTTCCTTGGGCTTTCAGGCTGGAAAGGCAGATTACGGCTACATGATATATAGCGGGTTGGGAGTGAGTCAAGATAAAGAGAGGGGTCTTGGCTATTTGTAGAAATTGGCCAACTAAGGAAATTCAGAGGCTTATTAATATTTGACTGATATCAAAAAGAGTGACTGTTGATTATACTATAGAGTTTGTTGTATATGTCACTGTATTCATATCTGTCAAAAATAAGATCATTTACCCTCCTACTATGAATATTATATTCAAAAAATATACCCATCAGTGGTAGCCTCTCAGTCCTCTACAAGTCTCATAAAGGGCGAAGTTTTGAGAAAACTCCATATCGTACCAATAATTCAAGGCTAGCACATATGGAGCCTTCCCTCTGCATTGACTAACCTGATGGTACCACAAAGAAGGCAAATACAGCATTTCTTCCTTGCCAACAATCACATGGTATTTTTGAGCTTTTGCTAAGTTGGGAAATTGTTCGTTATCTTTATCGAGGTCGGGATTGACGCAGATCCAGCGATTGGACTCAGGGGTGGAGTTGCACTCGAAGGCAGATTGTTTATCGACGATTTTCATGCTCCATTTGGCAGATTTGTATTATTGTTATTCGAGGTTCAAGATGGCATGTGGTGGCATCAAAGTGAAATGTTTCTCACCGACCAAAGGCATATAAAAATTCTAATAGGGATCTTTGTGCAAAGAAGAGACTGAGTGATCAAACCCAAGCCATAGATTTTCAGCATCTGGTAGCTTCCCTCTGAAAAATTCTTGAGAGATTAATTTACCAGTTTATTGAGGAACTTCATAAGTCAGACATTCAAATTATTCCTTGAAGTTGCTGTTCTGATGTTGGATGTAAGCAATAGCACCGGGGAAATGTTCCTCATGATTGAAGAATTTTTCCAATTCTATTTTTTATTCATGAGGTTCAATGAAATATTCTCCAGCTATACTATCAGCAAATCCATCGGGAGTTAGAGATACAGAATGTTTTTGTTTCTATAGACATTCAGTCAAGTACTGAGGTTCAGACCATCTTTCGAAAATTTCATCTCCCTCTAGTACATCAGTGATGACACAGGGAACATTTTTCGCTATGAAATTTTTATAAAACCACAAAGGATTTAACTCTAACTCCTCCCACGATACTTTTTCAATCTGGTTCGGAAGCCACATTTAACTGCTTTCTATTATTTTGTTCTCTATTGCTGAGTTTGGATGGGAGTTGGCCAGCAAATTAGGGCAGACGCTTCGTCTTTTGAGATGTGGTTTATTGTCTATATTGTAGGTTAACTCGGGGGTGGTGTAATCTGATCGATAGAGATCTTTCGAGCGGCAGTAGCATTACATCTTTTTGGGTTGGGACTGGTTGTTGATATTATTATCAAGCCAGGGCATATCAAGAGGGAGATTGTGTGCTAATTTTGCATTTTTCTTTAATTTTGATTGATTTCAAAGAATGGCTAAGAAATGAGGGGATTGAAATGAAGTGACACATCTGCTAGTTTTATAATAATATGTCTTCTCTGGAGTAATCCTATCTCTAACCTGAATTTCTGGAACTATCATACAAACTGACCCCCAAGGAGCACACACTCATCTTCCGATTATTCGGTCCCTCACAATATTTTTTAAAATGCCATCCTCTGCATTCTAATCCTAACTTGGACAATATACTCTCTTGTTACACCCTACAGCAATAAACCTTTGCCAGGGTCAAGTTTCATCTTCCTTAAGGGTCACCATAGACTCAACATGCAGCATTGAAGAAAGAGATAGGTCATTGGATGGAGCGATTTCAAATTGCAGTCATCAATTATAGCGCCATCAACAAAGATAAAGTAAAGAAGGCTGTCAGCTACCTGGAAGAGCATCACCAGGAGGTCAAGTCAGAATGGACACCTTCAGCAGAACACGCAACACACTCAGACTGCATCATCTACTTCCCACATCAGTTGAAGTCCAATATTGAACGCATTCTTTGCCATTTCCAACGACATGAGCATCACAACTTAGTCTTTCCTTTGAATTGGTTCATCAACAAGTAAATGGATCTTCAATTATGGTTCACCTTCATACAAGCATTGGCCAAAGAGTATAATAACGATCTGAAAAAAATACCTCTGAGGGAGAAAATTCCACATTTGGTCATCCATAATGTTGAGGCTTACCATGTGGACAAGAAGTTCAAAAGGAAGGAGTGGAGCAAAGAAGAAAGAAATGGGATCTATGGGTTGCAGTTTAGAGTGGAAGGATTTGATTATGAAGTGAGACAACTCTACTCAAGTCTCGAATAATTCTTCCAAAAAATTCATTACTGTGTTCAGACTTTGGAAACGGTGTTCAACTGCCCGTAATAAACTATTTCTGAAGCTTACATAAAGCAGAGGTACAACAATCGGATGTTGAGGTATATTCCCCTCTCGAAAAATCAACTGGTCATTATAGGGCCACCTGAACATTATAGCAAGGCTATAGCTGAAATTTCTAAAACTTTCTGGACAATCGATCCAAATTACTTCCTCAATCTAGATTTTACCATAATCAAGCGAAAAGAGCACGCATTTCGTCGATATCTCAAACAACGTTCAATTCAATTCTAAGACATGCTCGTCTCCAACAACACCGTAACCTTTTTTGCTGATAAGAACAACTATGAAAGGATCAAACATCACAGCAAAGACTTTCTGGTTGATTTTTTAGAAGAAGAGATCAGGATACCTTTTGTTGAGAGTGAAAAAAAGCTTGATATTTTTAATGAATTCACCATCAGTAAAGGTCAACTGACTGATGTGGAATTATTTTGGGAAAGAGGTTGTGCTTTCTGTCGGTGTCCTGCAAAAATAACCAAAAATATGTTCAATCACATTCGAGATATATACGAGGAGCACCAAAACTCAATGGTTTCGACTGTAAGTCTGAAATACGTCAAAAACAAGTATGTAATCACCTAAGAGAATCCTGATGATTTGGTGCCTCAGAAATACATTCAATGGAGGTTCAGACCTCAAAGGAAGGAAGAATTGGAGATAGTGATAAAAGACTACCAGGCTGGTGTGAAAGATGATAATATGATTTTCATGGTCAGCAACCCTGATGAATGTGTGGAAATGGACAGGTTGGTCGGAGAGGAAACAGCTTCGAGGTTAGGTCTATCAAAATAAAAATTCACTCTGCTTTTGGTCTAAAATTCACCTCTCTTCTCATCAATCATATACTGGAAACTACGCTTCAATAGCACCATTAATTTCACTTACTAGAATGAGCGTATCTTCCTCTAGTTGAAATAAATCACTCACAATCAAAACAAACCTCTCCAGTTCGTCATCACTCGCTAATTCTTCCGAAATTCCATGCAAATTTTCAAATCTCTACTTGTCAACCTCATCGAAAGCTAACAATCAGAGTGGAGGAACGTAACAGTCACCGTTTCGGATGAGTTGACAGAATTGGAGAGAGATCAGTTGATGAACTTTTTTGTCAAAACATATCAAGAAGAATATCCACAAAAGTTCAGGATTGACTACAGAATTACAACAAATTTGATGAAGGAAATATGTCTGATGAGGTATATCAATTTCGAGTGGGATCTGCTAGTCAAAAAGAAAGAGTAAAAAGAAGGGGAATAAAAGATTACTATAAAGGGATCATCACTCAACAGTTTTGTCTTTTTCTGGTAAAAATAAAAAACCTCATACAGCGGTCATCACATAGTTTTAGTACTACCTAAACTAGAATAAAAAGTGGAGATCCTAGTCCAAATGAACTCCTGTCAAGCTTTTGAAGTATTAAACAATGAATTGATTCCTTTGTAGAACAAACCTCTCCAAGAACAGATCCAGTTAATGATAAAAATATTAACTCCTCATTTCAAGCATCAAAATTATATAGTTCTGTATAGCGATATCCTCAAAACAAAGTTGATCTCCACTGTTTATATATATTCTCCCAAACATCAGTCGACCCTCAAAAAGTACAAAATTGAAAAAAATGATAGTACAGTCAAAAATCTTAGAGAGGAGGTTGTATTTCGTATGGAAGTGCTCTAAATAGATCGGTATCGACACACCACACATCACAATTTTTAGGGCGAGCTGATGAAGTTTCTCAATTGATAATTTGATCTGTTACTATCAAGTAAGTTTTGATTATACAAAATTTTGATTTAAAAAAGATGTCCTCCTTCAAGAGTCCCGAATTGATCGTCAATGGCAAAATCATCAAAGTACTTGACACCTCAAACAATTAAGTAAATCTTGAGTATATTTAGGAATGCAGCTTCTATGTCAAGGTCAAAATCTTCGAGGGTGAGGATTGGAAATTACTCTCTGGTAAGAAAAAATTCTAAAGTTTTGAGTCTGAAGCTATCAATGGTATGGCACCCTTGGAACAACCTTTCCAGATGGAATATACAACCATGAGCATGAGAGGGTGGCCCAGGATGCTGGTCGAGGTCTGGAGAGTCGATGAGTATGGCAGACATAGCATTTACGGCTACGGAACTATCGGAGTTCCTATGGCTTCAGGCCAACACATCTTATAAGTCCCTTGCTGGAGACCAATGGGCACTTGGTACGACAGATTCATCGGTGCCAATACAGAACTGCAATACCCGGACATTGTGGCAAGTTCTCTTAACAAATATGGCTTAAGGACGACCTCTTCATGCTTGCTGACGATGTAGTTCAACATAATAGGTCGTAATTTTCAGCTTCACGGTGTAGTTCGTTGATATTTGATAAGTGTGAGTTGAGATTTATAATATTTTTTGAATGTTGAATGATGATACTAGTCTCGTTCGTCTGATTCTATGAAGAACGTTAACACTACTGACTCAACATCTTTTTCTTATTCTAACAAACAATAGAGCTGCTCCCAGTAAACGGGGAATTCAAGGATACTTGACTGACTGTGAGCATGCATGGATCAATATTTTTGATGTTCTTGTTGTTGTTTGTAGAATTGAATGAAGTCACTAATAGATGATGTTCTTTAGACCTACTGATATAGACAATCAAAATCATCGTATTTTTATTCAAAACAGCTCATGTCTGAGTTGATTCAAAAACACGACAGCATTAAGCAGCAATATCTTATCTTTCTCTCTCTATACATCAGTGAACTCCACTTAAAAGTTATCTCTTAAACCGCATGTTCCATGTAGAATCGACCTCAAAACATTAACGATTTTTCCCACCTTTTTTCCCTCATTGTTTACGATTTAGTAGTGTACCTCAGAGGTGCATCTGAAGCATCGGGGAACAAAATTACCATATTGACAGCATTTCATCCTGATTTAGAATAAATCCTTGCCTTCTTCGTTTTCTATGATGAGATAGGTCCCACAACAGCCTCCACATCCTTTTTTGACAATACCTAGCAATACCTTCTTTGTTGTCGAAACTACCAACCTATCCCCGCAGACATTCAGACAGCATGTGCTACATAACTTCACCCGTACCTCTCGCAACTAGCCTTGCTTAATTTTTGGCCATACATCTGCAGCTCCAATCCTTTGATTGGTTTACAAGCACAGCAGCACATCCATGATAGACCAGTTTCGTTGAATTATCCAACAAACTGTTGTGGAGCATTGTAAAGCGAGCTGGTTTATGACTGTTGCTATTGCTGATTTTTGTTGGTCTTGTGATCATTGTGGTAGTCCTCGGGGAGTTAGTGGATTACGAAATGACCTGGTAGGCGGCAGTAGGTCTCCTGTGTGAGGAGATAGTGTGATTTCATCATTTTTCGAATATTATAGTTTCAAATATTATTGATCATGCACCAGCAAAAACAAATCTTTTCTTATCACCTCAGCACAATGATGTTGGATTCATCCTCCTTAAATTGACTCTCGTACTGCTAAAGCCAGTTCAAAGGTGAGAGAACTTATGAAAATCTGTCGATTAGAGATTCGTAGAATGGTTAACTTTGAATATCCTAAACAAACATGTTTTTGGTGAATTTTTCAATACCTTCTTTCATTTTGGATTCGATTGGCAGTTGAAATTCATTTTGGGGAAGGGTCGTAATGATGTAGAAGTGATGATTGGGGACCAATTCAGCAGGCCCGTACTTAGTTGATAAAAATTTCTTAATAGCTTCAACCTACTTCATTTCTTCTGTTTTTTCCTATTTTGGCTCTACTTTCTCTTATTGTTTCTCAGCAGGCTCTTTGTGACTCTCTTTCTATACAATTTTTTATTCTTATTCTGGCTAAACTTTTTTACTATTTTGTTTCGCCCTCATTTTTTCCAATTTGATCTTTTTGTTTTTCTTCAATTCCTAGAAAGTAGGACCTTTGTTGATATCTCCATTGTTCACCAAACTGACTTGTTTGTGAGCCTCTCTGAGATCAAACAGTCTCGACTTGCATTCAACCAGAGTAGTGATGAAGTATCTGTCAAGTTGTTTATCTTTGTAGCCGAGAGCAATATCAATTTATCCAATGTTTCTGGGGATCCAAGTTGCATTTGTGAACACTTCAAGCTCGTGGCTGTGATAATACCAATTAGGGATATTTTTCTATTTTGCAATAAGATAAGGCAATATATTTTGGAACACTTTTTACTAAAATAGTTGACCTGTTTTGATGTTTTATTTCCCTATCTCGGAGTCTGCATGTTTCCATTCTTAGAAATACGGCTGAAGATAATTTTATGCTTTTATCAAATTATGATATCCTTCACATTTGTTCAATGTTTCCTCTAATTGTGTCAGCTATCCATTAGCTTCTTTCAGTTTATTTTCATAATTTTCCTTGAGCAAAGACAGCTCTTTTTGGACAGGATAGTCCTTCCCGTGCTTTTTGATCATTCCCTCAGAAATGGCCTTCATCATGGGGTTATTGGGATCTTTGAAACGATTGATATTGTCAACGAATCGTTCTTTGGATTCTAGTGTTTTTTTGTGCTGAATGTACTATGGACATGGAATGTAGTTTTTGACTTTTAGGTTAATCTAGCGAATATGGTTGGAGGTGGTCATGTTGAAAGGAGCCAAAATTTTATTGACCTCAGCTTCATTTTTTTTTAACTATTTTCTGATCTTCTTGGCGCATTCACCTCTAGGACCGATCTAGCTTTTGAGAAAATTGATATAAAACTGATAGAAGTGATTCCAATCTTCTTTACTTTATCCCTTATACACTCCCACCTTTGGTGATTATCGAAATATCTGAAACATCGCCTTTTTGTTCTGTCTCAACTCACCAACCAACATCTACAGTTATTCTGGGGAGTATTTGACCTATCTTGGATCTTTGGGATTTGCTTACATTTGGTATCAATATAAAAGAATTGTCAAAACAGCAATAAATCAATAAAGGTCAAGTCTTCAATTTTTGTAATTTGGAGTAGACCTGTCGAGCGAAGATGTTGTGCTTTTACAGCAAAGAATAATATTTTTCTGACCATGTTTGTTCCTACTGGTAGTTGGCGATATCAGCATTGCTTCGAATATTATCTAAATCAGGGTTGATCTCATCATGTAAGTCGAGTAGCAAATTTCTACCAGACGGGATTTATTTGATTGATTCACCTCCACTTCTCACTCTTGTCAATTGCCTTATACTTTCTTCTTCTAAACTATACTGCTAGATAGATTGTTTGCGACTGGAAGGTTGGATACTGAGCGGTGGTGAGTTAAATCCTCCATGTTTTCTTTTGACATCCTGTCGTAATTGTTGTATTTCTATGCGATACTAATTTTAATTGGTTTTATATTATTATTCCAATTTTTTTTTACGGTTTAGTAGTTAGCTTAATTAACTGGTTCGAATATGCAGTTCTGTATTTAATTTGTTGTTGATATCTTATTGTTATTGAATGCTGGAGTTCATTAATTCTATGATGTTGTCTTTGTTTTTCAGTTATTATTCGAGGTTGGCTATTTGTTACTCTAATTATTATGATGAAGTCAGGCCTCTTTTTGTTAGCTATTATTTCAGCTATTTGTTCTCTTCCTCTAAAAAGGTCAATTTCTATTCATATTATTCAGCCAACTGCTCTAGTTCCATTTATTTATCAGCCAATTTTCTTTCTAATTCATCAAATCTCACCATATATTTTTAATGATCCACATCCTTTTATGAATCTTTGTGATACGATGACATTTCATTTTTCAACAGAATGATCTCTTAATTAAGATGTTCAAGATGTTAGTCAGTTTATTCTTTAATTCTTTAGATCAATTATTTTTTGTTGTTTATTTATTCAGAGTGAATTTCAAGTTATGATTGTTTCTCTTGTATGTTGATCTTCAATTGTTAATTTTGAGTTTTTAGCTATTCCATGATTGATTAGTAGGTTTTCATTTTGAGGAAGGATTGTTCCATTTCTGATATGACTTTAGATTTCATGGTTGATAGTTGGAGATTGCTCTGTTACAAATATTACTGGGTTGTTATGTATTTCTAATACAAATCTAGATATGTTGGAATTTCTTCAAGACTTTTCTTTTTTAAAACAGCCAACACTTTTTTGGGATCAAAATATTTCAAAACAATCTAAAGTTAGCTATTGATCTTCATATTGAATTACTTCTCTCTGTCTAATTTCAACTTCTACTCGAAAATTTTGCCATTGAGCTATCTTTCTTTTTGATGTGCTTAACTCACCATATTATCATGATTCTCTTTGAGTTTTTTTAGTTATTCTTATTGCTGTATTTTGTATTTTTTGAAGTTGTCCTCACTTCTGGTGAGCTTAGTCTCTGAAGTTTTCAATTTGTGTTGAAGTTGTTATATTTTGTATTGGAGATCGGTCTGTCTAAGGTTGTTCTTGATTTATGTAGCTTTGAGGGAGGATTTGAAATTCTTGATTTCGTCATTTTTTATGGAAATTATTAACTTGGCCTCGTCAATATCCATCGATTCAGTGTCAGGCTCCTCCATTATTGTCTTGTATTTATTATTATTGATTTTAAGCTATACAGCAGTGACTCAACTGAGCAAAAAGGCCAGATTTATATTTGATTCCTATCCATGAACATTTGGCTCAAAACTTCAAGGACTAACTCACGCAACAGTGCCTACAATACCTCACTTCCCACCATCACCGAACACAGACATCATTATGGTTAATCCTAAGACTACTAAAGTGAAAATGAAAAAGACAGCATTTCTGAAACAAATGAATATTTTCAGGCAGGTACAAGAAATGACAGTTACTTCCTTGACAGATTCAATAAATTTAGTTTGACTCGAACCTAAAACCCAATAGATGAGAACTAAGAGTGGTCGTTGATGGGAAGAGGAATGACCACTAGTGGGCGGGAAAGATTAACCACTAGCAAAAAATCAGTCAGTTTCAACATAGAATACGAGGAAAGTTAGACAACATAGAGGGAACCTTATGAGATAGGGCAAAAGACAGAATAAATATCTATATCAGAAATTCCCAGACATTACATGTTGGACGGTAACCCTGAGATGCAATTCAAGCATATCAAAAGACAAACTATAGATTCTTCATCTCATCCTAAACCAAGTTCTTCGGAATAAGACAAGAAACCAAAATCTAATCAGACACTCCCAAAACGTTAAAGTTCTGGACTTGCTGCTAACACTTCAGCTCTGAAAGGATACTCATAGATCATCAGGCATGACTCTTCAAATTCAAGTTCTAACAATGTTCAGTCCAGACTTCTTTCTAGCTTCAGACCAAAACCTCTGGATCCTGACACAAGTCTAACTCATACCATGGCTCGTTCACATCTTACAAAAACATCAGGCTCAAACAACAGTATGAAGGTAAATTACACATCAAATCCTGACGAAGACGATCGCAGTTTGTTGCGATCAAAAAGAAGCAGTTTTCTCAAATCTACACGTCGCCAAGTCATGAAAGAACATGTTATTGCTGTCATTGAATATTGTTCCAATGAGGTCGGTTTGGCAATCTACAACACTACAAACGGAGAGATCCATTTATGCCAGATCATTGAGAGGTTGACCTACATTCGGACGATTTCCACAATCGAAAGGTTTTATCCTTTGGAGATACTGTATTCCTCCACTTTGGAGCATACTCCTTTGACTAGAAAATTACAGGACAAGTTCAGAGGGATAGCTTTCAAAAATCTAAAAAGACACTCTTTTGACGAAACCAAAGGATTTCACATTTATTCACAAAGAGGGAACAAAAATACCTACAACCCCGATAATAAATTTATCGCCTATTCTGCCCTCCATGCGCTAATCTCCTACCTTGAAAATAATTACTAAAACAAATTTAACTATAGCAGTCTCAGCATCAAGTGGCACAAATTGGAGGATCTTCTCATTATCGAGTCACAGACCATTCTTGAACTGGAGATCTTCATAAATTGGGAAACTAAAAATAAGGGGAACTGCTTCATTCAACAGTTTAGCTGCCTGACGCAAGGAGGTACCAGAATGCTTAGAGCAAACTTGCTGCAGCCGCTTGCCAGTTAATAACTCATCAAAGAAAGACA